>Ga0213869_10000208_pt1 | contig 48398 bp, 73 predicted proteins | sample PICome_10_FD_160083 | JGI IMG/M metagenome (GOLD analysis project Ga0213869, IMG submission 160083) | Coastal seawater microbial communities near Pivers Island, North Carolina, United States - PICO132 | ecosystem: Environmental > Aquatic > Marine > Coastal | place: USA: North Carolina...
AAACTCGTATCGGTACACTAGAGAAGACAGTACAAATGCAAGCTGTCTCTCTAGGACGTATTGACGAAAACATTAAAGCTATTCGTAACCTTGTAGAGAGAATGGCAGAACAAGATAATAAATGAAACTCTTACTTATATTACTTACCCTACTAATCGGTAGTATAGCACATGCCGATGATGATGTTATAAAGACTGACACCAATAGTACCATAACTTCTAATGGCTCTATGGACACTACAATCAATAGCCCACCACCATCAGCTATATCTCCACAGATAAGTGCAAGTAACTCTGACTTATGTACTGTAGGTGTAGCAGGGGCGGTACAGACACAGATACTGGGTATCTCAGCAGGTCGTACAGTACGTGACATGAACTGTGAGAAGCTAAAGAATGCTAAGACTATGTATGACATGGGCATGAAGGTAGCCGCAGTATCCGTAATGTGTCAAGACGAAAGAGTGTTCGATGCTATGATGAATGCAGGTACACCATGCCCTAAAGATGGATTAGTTGGTGATCAAGCTAGACTAGCATGGGACATGGAAGCAGTCAAAGAAGAGATCGAACGAGATCAGAACAATGTAATCAGAAAGATGTTTGATGAGAACAGTGAAACTAAGATTGGCTTGGGTGTTATCTTTAGTACTCTTGCCTTCTTACTCCTACTCTGAGCCGTACACTTACGGTGCTACAAGTAATGCAGCATCTAATGCATTAAGTTGGGTTATGGATTCTATCTTACCTAGTATCGGTGGTGTAGACATTAATGGATTACTCTATAGATACACTACAGTAAAAGACCCAGATGCTGACATGAAGGTACATGTAGGTAATCATAACGTAAGTGGAGATGGTTATACATTTAGAGAGACTGATGACTGGTCTGGCGTACCCGGAAATACTATTGTTAAGTCTTTCCCTCTTTCAAATATACCAGCATCACAATGGGGTACTGGGTTTGTTGAAGTTGAAGGTGAAGGAACTGTTAAAGATGCTGTGGTAATATACAACTACAGACTAGACAAGTGCTACGATCCACAGTCTGACCCTACCTGTGCAGGTTATGTAAAGCCTATGCCAGTAATACCAGAGGTTATAGTCTATGATGCACTAGAAGATGATGCAGTTGTAGATACACTAGAAGCTGAAGAGTTTCAGTATGACGAAGATGGTAAACTTATATTAGATGAAGAAGAGGAAGAAGAAGAGACACGTATAGAGATGGGATTAACTGCCTCTGCTAATGCTCTTACACTATTCAAGGCTCAAAATCAAAGCGATATAATACTAGCCTTAAACAAACAAACTAATATCAATATGTATTACAATGCAAAGATAAACGGCGGTACACTAAACGATGCCGCTGGATTAAAAGATGGAACTATACCCGACAACAAGAAAGCCCTACGAAACAATTTAGCACAACAAGTACTACATGAAAAAATGGTAGACATGCAGTATAACAAATGAGGATCACAATGAAATATTTAACAGCACTACTATCACTTTGTGCATTACCAGCGTTTGCTACTGTAGATATTACAGGAAGCGTAGCCGCCAAGTGTGTTATTCAAGCAGATAAAGCTGGTGTATACGGCAACCCTATTGCCAGTAAGTTAAGCACAACACCTTCAGATGGTGGTGTATTACCTGTAATTAGGATTGATGTATCTATTGCAGACTCATACACTGCAAACATAACTCACCCTACATCCTTTAGTTCTTCACCGAACCTTACAGATACACTTGCGTGGACAGGTAGTACCACTGTAACAAAGATGTCTGTGTCAGGAATGTCAGCTTACAATGGTGCTAAAGTAATGGTAGGCAATACATCTAAATTTAATCTTACACTAGCAGGATCAGCATGGTTCTCTACCGCATCATCTGCTGTATATGGTTCAGCTAAACCGTTTCCGGGAGGTACATACACTGCAGTTGTACAGGCTACCTGTATTGCTAAGTAAACTAATCATAGCGTTTATGGGTTGGGCTACTGTTGTTTCTGCACATGAAATGACACCAGCCTACCCAGTACTAAAACCTACTTACGTAGCAGGTGTAGTTAAAGCAGAGATGTCTTTGTTTAACTCAAGAGAAGATGTAGAGTATTATCAGATAGATTTGTTTGATTTAAACTTTACAAACATACCATTCTCGTCTAAGTATAGGATCATTAAAGTAGGTTATAAAGAACGTAAAGATTTTATTGTGTATATACGTGAGTTAGATTTAGATGAAGCTACATATATTTGTACTACATCAAAGGTAAAAAAGAAAACACAGTCAAGAACATTGGTTGTCTCTAGGATATGCTCACGTATTGATGGTGTACCAGCATGAGATTAGCATTAGCTCTATGTGTCGTAGCTAGTTCAGCATTAGCTGAGAGTAACAACCTAGCTCTAACACTACCTAACCCACCAATGAACTATCAATCAGATAGATTTAGGGCAGGTAACTTAGACTGTAGTAATGCTGTAGGTGGTGGTGTAAACTTAGAGTTTGGTGTTACAGGTGTAGTCAATAATGTAGGTGGTACATTTAATCCATCAAGTTTTTCACACCAGAGTAAAGATGTAGGATTGTATGCCCGTGTTGTTATACCTCTTGATAAACCTAAGTCTCGTATTAATTGTGACGACTTATATCAGGTAGAGTTAGCCCAACGTAGACTAGAGATACAACAACTACGTAATGAGCTAGAAGCATTGAAGAACCTGCAACAGTCAGGTGGTATGGACTTTGAGAACTAATGGTAGATTTAACTAACGTTGAAAGCCTAGCTGACAGAGAAGTAAAAGCTGGTGGTGTAAAACTAACAGCAGGTTCAGTACTAGCAATCATTGCTTTCTTATCTACAGTAGTTGGTGGTTTGTACGGTGGCTTCACTTTATATCAAAAGATAGAAGAAGTTGCAGGGTTAGACTTAACAGCATATCAACAACAGATGGATGTCATGGATGCTAAGGTATCAGGTATATCTGAGAAGGTTGAAGAGAGTGTAGAGTACACTAGAGATATTAAGAATGGTCTAAAGGATGATCTGTTACGAATAGAACAACAGACAGATCGAGTAGAAGATATGGTACGTGATAATGAAGACAAGGTACGTTCCATGATAGACGATGCTGAAGTAAGGTTCGAGAATCAACGAGAACGTGTAAGAGTATCACAGTCTTCAGCAATGAAAGAACTAGAAGATAGACTCAATGCTAAACTACAAAGAGCCTTAGATAACCCTTTAGCTGACTGAATTAGCTTGACTTTTTAGTCGTTTTGAGTTTAACTATAGTAATGGAAATAGATAATAATAAAGCTTTAGCAGATGGGCTTAAGTTATTTAGACAAAGTAAATGGCACAGAGTATATAATGTAGATGATATCTACCGATACTTAGTAGCTCCAATTAAATATAATCGTATTCGTATATACTATCAAGCTGATAAACCCATAGGATTAATAACATGGTGTTGGTTAGATAAAGAATCAGGTAAAGACTTCTTGAATAACGAGTACTATATTACAGAACAAGATTACGTAGCAGACAATAAAGAAGAGCTTTGGGGTATAGAGTTTATAGCACCTTACGGTCATACAAGACAAGTCATGACTATGTTACGTAAAGAGTACCACAATACATACCCAAGAAAAGAAAAGATCAACTGGCGTAGACTGCATGATCCAGCCACCAGACATATCAAGAAAGTTTAAATTATGAGCAGACATCTTTATAACCCTTTTATGCCAAGTGTTCACTTCCGAGATCAGGCTGTTTTTGGTGGAGGAGGTAGTGATGATGGAGGTGTTCAACAACCTGCTCCTCAGGTGTTTAAGTCCTCTAAGCCTGAACTAGCCGGTCAAGAGTATGCATCGCAGGAACTACTAAACCAAGCAGAAGCCGTAGTAGATAAAGACAATGCGGCAATAGCTTCGTATAAGAGTGCTATAACTCAAGCTATATCCTCTACAGATATACAAGGTACAGATGAGATAGGAGGAATACAACGTAAACTCCAGTCCATACAAGCTGTAGCTAAACCTGCAGTTACTTACAACTCAGAACAAATTACTAATGCTTTTAATGAACAAGTAAGATCTCTAAATGCTAAGATGCAAAGTGCTCAGCAGGTAGGTCAAACTGAAGTAGAAGCAGGTACTCGTAGTTTAGTTAAGAAAGCTGTAGTAGATCCTGCATCTCTTACTACTACGGCAGAGGTAGCTGAGCTAGATCCTAACACTGCAGGTGCTACTCTATCTCAACAGACAGGTCAACTTTCCTCCGATGTATCAGCTACACCAACTGCAGACGTAGCACCCACAGCGACAGCGGTAGGTGTAGACCCTATCACTACAGCTACAGCTACTACAGGAGCTACTCAGCCGGCTGTTACAGCGGCTACAGAGGCCGCAACTGCGGCTCAAGGTCAACTGACACCACAAGCTATACTAGAAGGTGCTACAAAAGATCCTACGACTACTGACGTTAAAGACTTAACTGCGGCACAAGGTACAGCTACAGTAATGAATAACCCTGTACAACGTGAGATCCAAGCAGGAGAGATTGTCTCAGGTGCGGCTGATGCGGCTAAGGCGGCTACGTTTACTGAACAGATTCAAGCGGCTACAGCTACACCTTCTGATCAAGCTACAGTTAAAGGTCAACTAGATACTCTCATGCAAGACTTTGAGGGTGGAGCTACACCTACATGGGCGGCTGGAGCTATGCGTAATGCTAATGCACAGATGGCGGCTCGTGGCTTAGGTGCATCATCAATGGCAGGGCAAGCTATTATACAAGCGGCAATGGAGTCAGCTATACCTATAGCCGCACAGGATGCTCAGATTGTAGCCGGGTTTGAGATGGCTAACTTGTCTAACCGTCAGGCTAGAGCTATGCTTGCCGCTGAACAAAGAGCCGAGTTCATGGGTATGGAGTTCACACAAGACTTCCAAGCAAGAGTACAAAACTCTGCTCGTATCGGTGAAATAGCTAATATGAACTTTACTGCTGAGCAACAAATAGCTCTAGAGAACTCACGTAGTGCTAACTCTATGAACTTAGCTAATCTAACTAATGCTCAAGCTATGGTGATGGGACAAGCGGCGGCTATCTCTGCATTAGAACAACAGAACTTATCTAATCAACAACAAGCGGCTGTACAGAATGCACAGTCTTTCTTACAGATGGATATGTCTAACTTAGATAATCGTCAACAGACAGAGATGTTTAAGGCTCAGTCCGTAATACAGTCTATCTTTACTGATCAGGCGGCAGAGAATGCGGCTAAACAGTTCAATGCTTCATCAGAGAACCAGACAAAACAATTCATGGCTAACATGCAAGCACAAGTACAACAGTTCAATGCATCTCAGATGAATGCTATGGAACAGTTCGCTGTGACTGAAGAGAATGCTATGTCTAAGTTTAACGTAGACATGATGAATCAGAGAGATAAGTTTAACGCTACAAATCAGCTTGTAGTGTCTCAAGCTAATGCACAGTGGAGACAGAATGTAGCCACACTAAATACAAACAATCAGAACCTAGCTAACCAAGAAGCGGCTAAGATCTCTAATGCTTTTACTGCATCTACTATGGATCAGATATGGCAAAGAGAACGAGATCTAATGTCTATGGCTTGGAAGTCATCAGAGAGTTCAGCAGATAGAGCTAACAATATTTTACTTACACAAATGACAGTGGATGCACAGAAAGAAGCATTAGCATTACAAGCTAAAGCTGAGAAGAGTAGTGCGTTTGGTAGCTTCTTAGCCTCTATAGTTTTTGGTTGATAATAGGTAACTTAAAGGTAAATAAATAATGGCATATGGTGGTAAGAATACTCGTAGTTCAATAGCAGATGAGATAGCGGCTGAAATAGAATCAGACATGACATCTTCTGTATCAGCTACTAAAGGTAGAGGTTTCTCTTTAGGTCAAAGAATTACTGCTGACACACAGGCTGAAGTGAATAAGCTAAAGTCAGACGTAGACAAAGGATCTAAAGCAGGTGTTATAAGAAGTAGGAAAGACAAAGAGGATGACTCTTCTAGTCTAGCATCTGAGCTATTTGGTTTTGCTAAGAGTTGGATATCTGAGTTAGGTAGCGACTCTAAAGAGAACACAGTGTCTACTGTAGGTAAAGCTTCTGGTATTATTCCTGATGAGACTAAGGTATCTTACAATAAAGAGACAGACGTAAACCCTAAAGTTGTAAGTGGTGAGTTAGAAGAAGAGTCATCTGCTAACTCTTTCTTTATTAGACCTGCATCCACAAAAGACTTTAGTAAACAAGTAGCAGGGTTAGTTAAAGCATCAGGTGATGACGAGTTTCCTGAAGCTGTAGAGATGTTTGCTGAGAAGTTTGATATAACGCCTAACGAAGTGTACGCAGTTATCAATGGCGAGAATAAAGACTGGGCTTACAATAAGACAAACAAAGGTGGCTACAAAGGATTGTTTCAAATAGGTAAGACAGCCGCAGAAGAAGCAGGTATAGACTATGGATCTATAGCTAACAAATCCCCTACAGAACAACTTGCTTTGTATGATACGTACTTGACTAGATGGAACTACGATAGTAGTATTCCTTTAGGTTTGTATCAAGCCGCACCCGGCTTAGCATCTAACTTAAAAGATCAAAGTGATGATACAATAATCTATGCTAAGGGATCTCCTGCATGGAAGAAGAACAAAGGGTGGCGTAGCGCAGATAATGGAGCTATCACCAAAGGTAGCATAATTAGCTACTACCAATAATTCAAAAAGGTATATAATATAATGGCACTATTAGCACCAATTCCCGGTCAATCTTTAACTGATGAACCTAACAACTTTGCGTGGGAGAGGCCTCCTGAGATAACAGATCCAGATGAGGCTGTAGTGTTTCACTTGGATAGACTGTCAGAGAAACCTATAGTAGATTCAGTTCTACACTTATTACAGATGGGCTTCCCTGTAGATGTACTAACTCGTAGTATTCTTACTGGTGCAGTAGGTAGCGGTATGCATAGTATTGATGTTAGCTTACTTATATCTCCTGTTATAGAAGAAGAGATAGCTTACATGGGTACTACTGCAGGTGTTAAGTTTAAGAATACCTTTGGTAACGATGAGACAGACGATGAGATACAAGAGAAGAAACTCAAAGATGTCATTATGGTTAGGTTAGAAGAAGAGCTAGGTAAGGGTGACGAAAGTTTTATTCGTGAGACTACAGAGGCCTTAGGTTCATCTCAAGAGTCAGCCTTAGAGACTATGCAAGAGGACACTACTCCTGAGCAAGAAGAACAACAACAAGAAATAATGGATGATAAGCCTATTGATAGAGGCCAAGGTCTAATGAGCAGAGGTGTATGATATGAGTTTTGCAACAGGGTTTTTTAGTACAGCGGCTGATAGAGTTACAGCACGTAAAGAATACATAAGAGATAAAAGAGCTAAAGATCGTGACTACCTCATGACTTACGGTACTCAGGCTGTTAAGAAGACAGAAGAAGAAGCCAACAAAGCTATTACTATAGGTAAGCTTTTAGAAGGCAGAGGTATGACTCAAGAGAATATAAACTTTGTAGTAGATACATCAGGGCCTCAAGGTTTAGCTATCTTGTACAACACTATAAAAGACTTCAAGCCTAACGAGTTAAGTACGAAACAACTTAATGAGTACGTAAAAATGGCAGAAGACTATAGACCTAGCGGTACTACATACGATGACATGATTAGGAAGTCCTTCGGTCTGTATAAGAATGGTGTGACAGACAACCCAGAGAAGAACGAAGAGAGAGGCATATGGTCTTTCTTAGGTCTAGATGCAAATGCGGCAGACTCATCTATGACAGACTCTTACATAGGCGGTTACTCAGGGTACGACTTAAAGCGTATCATGTCAACGTCTGCGCCTTCCTTGAAAGGCCCTCTACCTGTAGATAGAAGCTTGTTGCCTAAGGTATATAGCCCTACTGAAAACAAAGAGATGTTTAATTATATGGAAGATCAAATATTAAACATAGCACGTAAAGCTTCTACTGTTAGTGGGGATGAGTATGCAAAACTACCGGATGAAGATAAGGAATTTATTGCTAAGATAAAGTCATTAATAAAGGTTGAGGATACTAAGGGGCTACTTAGGTTATTACCTGACACAGCACAGGCCGTACTGGATTATGAAAAAATGTTCCCCGGTGGGTTAACTAATAACTCATTCTGGACTACAAAGTATATGGACTTTAGTTTTGGTGATGATGTAAAGCCTATGGTTACAGGAGAAGATACATCCCTACAACCTAAAATACGCCCTACTAATCTAATGAAAGGCCTTAGCTTAGAGGATCAATACAGTGCATTAACAAGTGGAGAGGAGGATGCCACCCCTTTCTCATTACTACCTGAATTTGAAAACGCAGAAGAAGCCCAGAAAAGTAAAGACTTAAAAGCCGGTGATTATGTTATCATAGGAGGACAACTAACTACCGTAGGTCTTTCTTCTGATAAGGAAACTGATACGATAACTAGTGTAGCAATAGCACCAGTGTCTGACTCTGAACTATCAAAGACTTTAGAGACTATCATGAAGAAGTGGGATGAAGAAAATCCTGAACCTTCAGGCAGAGCAAAGGTAGGACATAACCGAAAGAGAGAGCAGTATTACATAGATCAAAGAAAGCTATTACTAGAAGGACAAGCTCAAGCGGCTGATGTATCAGAGGCAACAGGTTCTATAGTCGATACAGATCAAGAGGCGTTTGATAAAGAGATACAAAAACAGGTTGCCGAGAGACTTCTATTAAAACCAGACACAGACCCTGACGACATAGCAACGGTAATAGCACATAGAGTCAGAAGGACTAATCCAAAATGGAAAGATCTAAAGCCTAGTAAAATAGAGAAAGATTAATAGATGAACGAGTTTACCTTTACTCCAGTTGATCTAGGGCTTGATCCTATCAGCGTGGAAGAAGAAGAAAAACCAGAGTCTAGCGGAAAGTTTACTTTTACTCCTGTATTCACAGAACAAAAAGAAACCAAAACAGAACCTGTATCTCAAACCATACAAGCTTTACAACCTACGTCTAGCGCAGAGACTATCAATGATCTGATGCAAGACAATAACTATGCTGTTGTAGGTAACTACATGAAGCAACGCTTTGGCATGACAGAAGACACACATGGTAGGCAAGAAGTTATAGATAGCTTTGTAAACCACATGAGGAAGTTTAACTTTGGTCAGTCAGTAACGACAGGCACAGAGTTAGCCTACCTAAACAAAGCAGAAGAAGCTAATAAGTTAGCCGCAGGTCAAGCCTATCAACTGTTTGACAACATGAAGGGTGCATTCTCTGAAGAGTATTCCTTTGCACAAAAGGCTGACGCAGTAGGCGACTATGCTCGTGCTCTAATAGTAGATCCTGTTAACGTTTTATCTCTAGGCTTTGGTAAGTTAATCACTGGTGGTGCTACTAAAGTTGCGGCTACCTTAGCTAAAGATGCCGTGATAAAGCAAGTAAAGCAGGAGCTAGGTAAGAAGGTTCTAAAGAATGCCGCATCTAAAACAGTTCAGGCTCAAGCCCAACAAATAGAACGCCGTATTATAGGTAAGATAATAAAAGGTGAGAAGGTTAGAGGTGTAGCTAAAGGTGCATTCGCAGAAGGCGTTAAGAAGTCTACTAAGAAAGAGATACTTGCTGTTACTGCTTTTGATTCTGCTTCTGCTGTTACTATAGATGCAGTATATCAGAAAGCTTTACAACAAGGCGGAGTGCAGAGTGACTACAACGTTGTTCAAGGTGCTGTTACAGGCATAGGTGGTGTATTCGGTGGGTCATTAGCTTATGGTCTAAGTATACTAAATAAAGCTCCACACACAGAGGAGTCTTTACCCTTAGCTATGAGCTTCTTTGACAATGCCGCTGTAGCTGAAGCTAATGCTGTTAAGTTAGCACGTACTACTACTCTTAAATCTAATAAAGCTACACTTAAAAGTATGAATGCTAAGGCTTTGCAGAAGGCTATTAACAAGAGTGCTACTGCCTCTGAACGTTGGGCTAAGAAAGTACTTAAAGGAGATACTATACGTAGGTTAGGTGATTCTGTAAGTGATCCTTATAGATCTAGATTTGCCTCAGCTTTTTTTACAGGAGGACAAGAGGGTAACGTAAAGTTTAGTGGTATAAAAGAAATACTACAGGACTTTAATATACAGTTAGCTAATGAAGAAACGGATAAGTTTGCTAATTTTACGGACTTCTTAACCGAGACTATATTAAGCTTACCAAAAAGTGCTAAGAAAGAAGTAGAAACCTTATACAAAAATACAATGGCTAGGCTTCCTGAAAATCAAGGGCTTACTTTAGAAGAAGCTATGAATAAAATGGCAAGTGACATGAGTAGTTGGGGAAGAGATGGGCAAGCAATAGCCCAACTAAAGAAAGACTTAATGCTTGCCCCAGACAAAACACCCTCACAGAAACTTAATACTGTAGTAGACGATACGCTTGACCCTACGCCAAAAACAATTAGAGATAAAGTAGTAGATGGTACGAGTAGTATGCAACAGAACCTTATACGTATGTTGATTACACATCCGGGTACAACTGCATTGAACGTAGTTGGTTGGGCTAATGCTACAAGTATGCAGTCTGTAACTGATATACTAAGAGGTGCTCTTTATGGAGGACGTTCTGTAGCTGAGATGGCTATTGGTAGAAATACAAATGCTACTGAGTTTGCTAACAAGTCTAAGCTTATGTTCACACTACAAAAACAAAAAGCTATGAACTTAGTAAATCCTTTTGCTACACAACAATCTGCATTAGACTTCTTAGCGGCTAACCCTAAAGCACAAAAAGAATTGTTTAGGTATATGTCAGGTGGTATAGAGTTAGATGATGTTTACAAACAAATAGGTATTAGAATAGATGACTTAGGTAAGCCCGGAGTAGGAGAGAAGGTGATGAACTTTGCTCAGACTATGTACGGTGTTAAAGCTCAAGACATGTACACTAAGACGCAAGAGTTTATGTATGCATTAGATAAACAAATACGTATTAAGTATGGTAAGACTTACTCTGAGTTCTTAGAAGATCCTGACTTATATAAGACAATGAAGGGTGACACTTATGCAGAGATACAAACTATAGCTGTAGAAGATGCATTACGTAATGTATATGCTAAACCCTTTGGTAAGAACCCTAAAGGATTGCTTAGCTTTGGTGCTAAGGTTATAGAAGATATGCGTAAGTATCCTGTCGTAGGTGCAATGATTCCGTTTGGTCAGTTCTTTAACAACACATTAGGTCATATGTTTGATCACACAGGCATCAGTCTTGCACATAAATATGCGGCAGGTACTACTCGTGATCCCCTAGAGCTTATTACTAAGTCAGCCATAGGTCTATCTCTCATAGGTGTAACAGCGGCTCGTGAGTATGATAATATGGAAGAAGGTTTAGCTTGGTTTGAAGAACGTAGGGATGATGGTTCTATACGTAACCGTATGTATGACTTTCCTTTTAGTTTCTACAAAGCAATGGGTCGTATGGGTGCACACTATTACAGAGATGGAGAAGTGCCTGAGGATTTAGTAAAAGAATTAGTAACACTATTCGGGCCGGGACAACTTACAAGACAGTTAGGCGATTCAGCTAAGATATCTTTTGACTTATTAGTAGATGCAGCTTCACAAGAAGATGGTGCAGTTAGAGACGCACTAGGTAAACTAGTACAAGACACAGCTTCTATGTATCTTAGCGGTTACAGTCGTCCGTTTGATCCTGTGAACACAGCTATAGCTTTAGGTAGAGGTGAAGGCTTTGTAGCAGTAGATCGTAACCAAGGATCTAAATGGCTTAACAACTCTACAAGATACGTTGATCAGATATATACTGCCCTTAGTGGTGCAGAGTTAGCACCTGAGAAGTTTAATGCATTGACTGATGCTAGAGGCATAGCACCTATAGGGCGCATCTTTGGTTATAGAGAAAACCCCGGACAGACTCATATACAAAAGATGTTTAACCAAATAGGTAAACCACAATGGCGTACTGAGATTAAGTCCTTCATACCTGAGACACAGAATCATATTAACAAGATAGTATTTCATTTCTTAGAACAACAAGCTGAGTACGCCTTAGCTACACCTGCTTGGAAGAATGGTACAAACAAACAACGTAAGGAACTATTAGGTGAGGTTCTTAAGAAGGCCAAGAAACAAACAACAGGTTTACTTGAGCGTAGCCTAGCACCAGAAGATAGCCGTACCAATAAGTTGTACAAGATAAGTAAGAAGGGTAGTGGTGTAACTAAAGAAGACGTAGACAAAGCGTTAACAAAGTTAGACATAGACGTAGACATAACAGAGCTAGACGAGAATCAACTAGACTTCTTAATGTATTACTTGGAAGCACAGAAAGATGAAGTTAAAAAGCTTAAGATGTTAGGCACTAGATAAAAGAAAAGGGCGACACAAGCCGCCCCTCTTATTGTTATTTAACTCCGTGCCTCTCAGCACATTGCCTAGCCCACAGATACATACTCGTGTAGGCCTTTAGACAGTGATCTCTTTCAGTGCTCTCCCATAGATTGTCACATAGTAACACTTCCATACTCTCCATATGATCAGTCAACACATTCAGGAATGCTGTTCGTCTTGACTTGATGTGTTCTTGTGCTTCTTGTTCTAGTTTCACAGGCTTTCTCTCTAGGTTACTGCATCTTCTAATGCACTTATTGGTAGGTTATAACAGTTAGACTTTACAGTGAAGTTATTACTAGGATCTACATCACCCTTCTTCAAGTAAGTAGCATCCTTATAATATGCACTCTTAGGATACACACCTAAGAACCACGCTGTGTGTAGATCTTTATGTACACGTACAAATGCATAGTAGTCACACTTCTGTTTCGTATTAAGTTCAGCTACTGAGCACTCATAGTAACGCTTGGGTGGTACAGTAGTTCGTTTAGTCTTTACATCAACAGTGTAACCATTGTCTAACTTAAGGTCGTAGTCGTATGTGTTCTCTTCACTACCACCCATTATAAGACGAGCAACTTCTTCGCCTAAGAATCCGGCGACACTACCCTGACCTCCTGTGATACTGTTGTTTAGTCTGCCCATCTCAGTAGCCTTAGCACGAGCCTTATTAACCATGTCTTTGGATACGGTTATTTCTTTCATGCTATAACTAACTCCGCAGATGTGTAAGGGATGTGAAAGAATAACTCACCCTTTTGTATGTATCTACCCTTAGCTTCAGCTAAACTTTCCTTAGTGAGTAGTGTATCCTTTATGCGCCATACTTGCTTCATGTCCTCACGAAAGACATAGAAGTTTAGCACACCATTAACACCTTCATACTTATCTAGTAAGCGTTGCTTACGTTCGGGGATACGAATATCAGTCCAATGTGTAGGCCAATCTTCCTTCCAAGCTACTTTGACTTCAGCCTCGTTGAAGTATGTATATCCATCTTTCTGAGAGACGACATCAACAAAATAGTTTTCTTCGGTATTAATTATAGTATGACCTTTTGATTCTAATATCTTAACTAGTGTATCTTTAGCTTTCTTATCGTAAGCCTCATACAATGCACGGTTAAACTGTTTTCTTACTGCTGTCACTTAGGTATTCCTTTAGTTCTGTATAGCCCCCAAGATGAGTGCCATCTGGTTTAAATATTTGTGGTACTGTAGTATAACCTGCTTTCTTCATTAATGCTAGTAACCATTTGCTACTAGATGATTGTACGTTGTATGTTGTTACCTGACTTCCTGCAACACCTCGTAGTAATTGTAACGAGGCATCACAGAAGTTACATTGATTTCTAGTTATTACTATCCACATTAAACGAGATCTACAATCTCACAGCTATCTCCACTACATGCTAGTGTCTGACTTCCTGCTGTGTTGTCTTCTTGTTCATACTCAGATAGCTTATCCCAATCAATTGATGAAGGCATAGACCCTAGTAGTTCTAAGTATGTCTTCTCATCTACATCCTGATAAGGTGCTTGCTGATATGTGTGTTCATTGAATGGTAGGAATGATACACCTGACATTTCATCGAAGTGTTTGTATACGAATGCACCTACCTCAAACCATTCGTTGTTCTTTACATTGATAGTAACAGATGGTTTATGTTCACACCATGATCTTTGATAGGCTAACCACATCTCTAGCTGTTCTATAGCTGACATGTCTGCAGTAACTGTTGCACCCTTTGGAGCTTTCATAGGGAAGCTAAACACGGTAGTCTGGTCAGGCTTCATTACGTCTGGCTCATTAGGTATACCCTGATCCATCATGAACTGTGTCAACGGGTCTTTGTTGTCTCCACGTACAGTGCGAATATAATAGGCTGAGTGACGAGCGTGTATGCCACTGCTAGAGTCAACCAGTTGGCTGACAGTACCGCTTGGTTTAACACAGCTGATAGCAGTACTGACAGGGATATCAAGGCGTTCAGCCCACTTAGCATTAGTAGTAACGGCGATTTGTTTGAGGTGCTCAAGAGTTTTCTCCAGTCCTTTGTTAGCTTTTGTTGTTAATGGATTATCCATAATACCTGTCATAGAAACACCGAGTAGTCTTTCTTCTTCAGTGTTGTTCTGCCAAGCCTTACGTAAGTATGGGAACTTAGTAAATGATGATTGTATTGTACCTAAGATAGTAGCAATACGTACCTTACGTTCTAAGTCTTCTGTACTATCAGTAGCTCTTACAACTACCTCAGTTAAATTACAGAATTGATTAGTCCGTAAAATTATTTCGCTACATGGATTAGTTCCGAACTCAAAGTTAGGGTCACGTCTACCATTCTTAGCAGCTTGTTTCTTAGATGCTTGCCTGTTGAAGATACCACGTTCACCTGAACCTGACTCAACTAATGCCATCCACTCACGCATAAATGATAGACTGTCAGGCTTCTCAGTGTATGACACAGAGTTGTTAGCCAATGCTCGTTGTGGATCATTGTCCCACCATGAACCTGACTTAGCATGTCTCATACGATCATCAGATAGATTAGATAGTGAGATCATAGCTGATCTACGAACACCACCTACCACTACTACTTCACCAATCTTACACATGATGTCGTGACACTCTAGTGACGATAGCTTACGTCCTTTAGCATCTTTGAATGTCTTGATTACAAAGTTAAACAGATCAATCAAAGGCATCGGACCTGATGCTCTACCACCAAATGTCTTTAGCTTTGCACCTGCAGGTCGTACCTTAGACACATCCCACTTAGGTATCTCACCACTATATAGTAGAGCAATCATCTGACGTAGTGACTTAGCCCAACCTTCTTTACTATCCTTAACTACAATAGTAGTTTCACTGTCGTACATAAGTTCAGGTACTTCAGGTAGCTTACGTACTGACTGACGTTCAACTGAGAACCCAACACCTGTACCACAAAGAAGTATAAACATAGCTTCATCAAATGCTTTGATATCATCTACTGCTAGATAAGAACAGTTATAACCTGCTGTATTGTCACGAGCTAAAGCTGGACCAGCTGTCATCAATGCCCTCATAGAAGGCATTACTTCTAGTCCTAGTATAGCTTGTTCAATTTCAGCTATCTGCTTAGGCTTATCACCTAAAGCTGGACGTACTAAGTTCTTCATGTAGCGATCTACTGTCTCACTCCACGTCTCTCTACGCCCTTCATCATCAAGCCAACGTGCATAACGTGACTTGTGTATGAATGATTGATAATCTGTTGGTAGTGTGTTGTTCATCTGTTGTCTCCTGACCCTTTAATTTTGTTTCTGTCTTGGCGGCTTGTAAGTTTTTCTATATTTATATCTGCTATTTCATCTAAGTTATAACCTATATCGTTAGCAAGAACAGCTACGTACCACATTACATCACCTAGTTCTTTAGCTACTTCATGCCTATTAAAAACATTATCACGTACTTGCTTCTTAACTTTGTCGGCTACCTCTCCTGCCTCACCACAAAGACCTAGAGCAGGGTATAATACCTTGTGTGTTGCAGGATAGATTGCAAAACTTGCCGCTTTCTTTTGGTACTCCCTAAATCCTATAGTCATAACTTTTCCTTCACTATTAAATTATTAATCATTACATCGTCTATATCATAGAAAGTATCTACAATCAAATCATAAACGTCTTCTATATGTGAATCATCGTGTGATCCTAATATATTATTATCTTCATCTATCTTTAAAGAAAACGAAATGCTAAATGTTCTATGAGTCATCTTCTCTATCCTCGCAAGGTAAATACACTAAGACATCTGAGTGACATCTAGGACAGGTAAGGTTTGTAACCATAGACCACTCTTCTTCGTCTACTATATCTTCATCCCCACCCCATATCAACTCAGATTCACAGTGATAGCATCTCATTTATGCTTCTCCTTCATGGCCTCAACCATACGGTTCATATACCACTGAGCCTTGTGTGTATCTTCAACAGGGTTGCCTTTGTAAGAAGCTCTGTGGTTGTACTTAGTGACGTTACCTTTGCAGTAAGCAATGAATCCTTCTAAGCCTAGCACTTGTCTAATATAATCAATGCACTCTATGCCACCTTGATTGTAGTGAGCAGGTCTTTCTACTGGATCAAATACTTCTTGTTCTTTTATTACAGAAAAGTCTTTCCATTTAGCCATTATGCATTACCCTTTGTCTTAGTAAACTCATTAAAGTTTATTACTTCACCTGTATTCTCATCTTTTATTTCTTGGTTTTCAATCTCATTCATGAGAACCTGTTGCCTGTGATCCATTACTGTATCATAAACATAATCGTCGTAGTTCATAACATCTATTGCTGAAGTAAACATACTGGCTACATGGACGAGATCTCTTAGAACATGTTGCGGTAGTGAAAAATCATCACCTACTACTATACCTGTAGTCACGTTACCATTCCAATCTTCTATATCCTTAGAGGAAGCAGGTCTTATTATTACGGCAATCTCATCATCGTCTAATGTGTAGGGCATATTACTTTCTTCTTTCTGTCTTGAGGACTATACGATCTAACTTAGTACATTGTCCTTTCTCTTGCAACCATTCTTCTGGAATAATTCTATGCGCCCACTTGAATCCGTTCTTCTCACACCACTCAAAATTTCTTTGCTTAGCACCTTTGTTTATCTTAGCTTTAGCGTTACTAAATACAAAGCGTATGTCTAGCTCTGGGTGTTGTCTTTTTATTTCAAGATGCTTGCGTCTGTCATCAGGATCAAACTTTCCTTTGGTTTCTATTATGATACCATTGTCTAGCTCAAAGTCTGGTGTGTATGTACGATAGCGTAGGTCTTCCCATTCTATCTTTAGTTTCTCGTAACGTACTTTCTTTTGTCTAGTCTTGAGAAAAAGAACGGCCTCTTCCTCAAGGCCGGACTTATATTTACTAGCATTGTGCCTACGTCTGTAGCCCTTTGCAAACCTAGTCATCAGACGGTGCTTCCTCACCTGTCAATAACTGTTTGAGTTCAGCTATCTTAACTTTAAGCATAGCATCTGTACACTGTGCATTTAACTGATGGCCTTCTGTGACCCTTTGTAAATGTTGTACAAGATTAAGGACATTCTTTGCCTCATCTGTAAAGTCTTCAATAGTATATTCTACTTCATCTAAAGTAACAGTTGTCATTGTGTTTCTTCCTTTATGTATGTGTAATTAACGACAGGTTTTATGGCGGCTTGACTTACAAGAGATTCTCTTTCTTGTAGATTAGGCCAACATTTCTTTTTATGATCACACCAGTTACAAGTTTTGTTTAGCTTCATATTACCACTAGGTTTTCTACGGTATGTTTCTTCCTCTGGTTCAAAGCATCTAGCAAACGGCTCATCATTATTTATATAGTCTACCGTACCCTTTATAGTTTCTAATACTGTTTCACTATCTGCTTCTTCTGCAGGTACGTACTTGAACTGACCATTAACTTTGTTGATAACCCACCAACCACCTACCTCTTTGCCTGAGGCTTTTGCATAACCTACAAGTTGAGCTACGTAGCCGAAGTCATCAGCATTCTTTAATGTGTTATAGTCAGTAAACTTATTATCATAACCCCAAGGCGTAGTAGATTTAACGTCATCTACTTTGTCGTCTAGGATCATGTCATACTCACCCTTGATAGAGACATCACCTAGATCTAAGGTTACGTTGTCGTTGTCTTTAAAGTCTACCTTAGAGGCACGTAGTATCCCCTTGAAGATAGCCTCTGACCAATCACCCATCAACATGTTAAGCATGAAGGATGTTGGTTTGTTTTCTTCAGTCTCTGGATCATTCTTAGCAAACCATAGCTGACATCTAGGCTTACCTATATTAGACATACGTAATCTAAATGCGTCACGAGGGCCACCATTGAACTGTTTGTGTAAAGAGGTAACCACATCAGCGGCTACCTGCTCTATTATTTCATCACTCATAGATGCCTTACCTTCTATAGCAGAACGTAAGAAAGAGTGTACTGATAACTCAGCAGGGTGGATCATCCCTCGAACTCTTTAACTTCTACGATAGATCCTACTAACTCTGCATCTTCAGAAGACATAGATGAGTTAACTATTTCATCATGCTTACTCTCTACCCATGTGTTAGTATTAGTAATCCAATCAAGGAAAGACTTTAGTGTATGACTATCCTCTGGTTGGTAAGGAACTTTTATACCTAACGAAGGAACAATAACAGCATACTTGCCACCACTATTCATGTCACGCTTGGCACTACCTAGATTAAGTGTGTGCTCTACAGGTGTAAGTTTCTTAGCCATGATCTGAGCTAAGGCGGAATCAATAGCTTTGTTTGACTCAGTATTCCTTGAGTCCATTACGAATGGGATCTCTTCATCGTGACCCTTCACTGCATTGCCTTGCTCATCAATAGGTTTGTCTAACTTTACCATACCGAGCATAACTTTTGTACGCTTTACGTCACGTATCACTGACTTTGTTTCTTCTGGTAAAGCTTTAAAGTCTTTGATGTAACCTGATGGCCTACCACAATTATGTCTGCCTGATGTATCCTTCAAGTCTACATTCAGATTTCCCGAAAGTAATGTCTTGTGCATAGTGTTTGCACCTGCATCCCATCGTTGCCATTGCATACGCTGAGAGAATAATCTCATTGTAAGTGTCTTACTATATACAACTTCACCGTCAGGCATTGTAACTTGGTAAGACCCAATAGGCACAACGATCTTCTCGTCTCCCTCTGAATCTTCTACGGTAATAGCTGAGTGTATTTGTTTAATACGTGCCAGTGTGGATTGAGATCCGCCTGTTGATGTTGATATGCCCATAGCTTCCGATAAGGACATTCCTTCTATGTTTAATGTTTGTAACTGTGTGCTCATAACTTTTCCTTTATGTATGAGGGTTTCTGGGATGCTAAGTTATAGCGTCAAACGTCCTTTGTGTCAAGCCAATTCGGGCCTATCTTAGCTTCTAATAATAAGGGTACATTCATCTTAACCTTATAATACTTATAGATGATCTCATTCAGATCCATGTTCAGGGTATTGATGATCTCTATCACCTGATCCTTCTCGTATGGATGTATGTCTATCACCATTGAATCATGCACACTGTTGACTACCTTAGATCGCATAGACATAAGCCTATCCTCTAACTCTAGTAGTACTACAGGTACACAATCACCAGTGGCAAACCCTTGCACCGGATAGTTCTTTATCATGGTGAAGTTAGTGGGCATACCATTGGATCTTCTCTCTGTGTTAGGGAAAGCATACTGCCTACCACCAACGTTAGTAATCTTCTGAAAGCGTATGGCCTCATCGCCTAACCTCTTGTGCCATGCCGCTATACCTGTGTACTTCTTAATGAAGTGTTTGTAGTACGCCGCCTCAGAAGGGCTTCTACCGTACCCTGTAGCCCCGAAGAGAGGGGCAAAGGTATGTGCCTTAGCATCTTGCCTAGAGGTAGGTTGACCTGCTTCTGTGATAATCCTAGCAGTGTAACTGTGTACGTCAAAACCTGTAGCTATCTCTTTCATGGCTGTATAATCTTGAGATAAGAATGCGGCTACACGAAATTCTAGCTGAGCAAAGTCAGCCTCCATAACGTAGCCACCCTCCCATCGAGACACGAACACCTTCTTAACAGGGAACGTACCACCTCTCGGCATGTTCTGCATGTTAGGGTTACGCCCTGAGAACCTACCTGTACTGGTGATGTGTTGGGTTAGACCTACGTGTAGGAAGCCATCCTCTTTTGTGAATACAGATATACCCTCAACAAAACTAGACAGGTAGCTACTAATAGCGGATAGACGTTTAAGATCTCCTAAGAAGTCAAGCGCACTGTCCATACCATTAGCTCTAGCAGTACCCATCAAAGTATCCAAGTTATCCTTGCCTGTACTAAAGCCGTTAGCACTTACCCACTTCTTTGAGGGAGGCATGAAGCCTAGCCCTGCCATCTGATTAGTCTCCTTAAGTTGATAGCCTCTAGCCTCGCAAGGCTTACACTTGTTAGGCCTAGCAAACTTAGTACCATCTTTCTTGATACGGTACACACTACCCTTACCCTTACACTCAGGACAGGTGAACGCTGTAGTCTTCCGTATCATTGTACTGTTACCGTTAACTTTAAACTTATAATCTCTTTCTGACATGACATGATCAAACAGTTCTACCCACCTTTTCTTATTGATAGGCCTCCTACTGTATACAACCTCTGACATCTGAGCAGGGCTATTAAGATTGATAGGTGTGTCACCCATGAGGTTACGTACCTTGATGCTTAGCCTACCTTCAATCTCTGCCTTCTCTTCTTCGAACTGCTTACGTACTTCTTCTAAGGCTTTCAAGTCTACCTTGATACCTGACGAATACATACGAGATAGTGCCAAGCATACCTTGAATGTTATGTCTCTTATGTTACGTAATGATTCACTCTCAGGTTGAGCATAGTCTGACTCAATGTCTAAATACAAAGCACGAGTAGTAGATAGATCACACTGTAAGTAATATGTAAGTTCCTTGAGAGGTATCTCATTTGTATTGTAACCATCCTTAAAGTATTTCTTTAGAGTGTCATCCTTCTGGAAGTCTAGCTTACGTCTTATCGCACACTCACCTAACGCCAGTGACTTCTTCTTGAAAGCCCCAGTGTACGTCATCTCAATGTGATTGCCTCTCATCAGTACATACTCAGCTAACATGGTATCATATATAAGACCGTCATACTTGAACCCACTCTCCCATAGCCAAGGCATATCGTGTTGCCCATTGTGTAGGATTAGTAGTGTTGTTCTATCTAGATAATCTTGTAGTGCTTTAGCTTGACTACCATCATAGTCATTAGCTTCAACGTGATCAAAGTTATATATGGCTTGCTTACCTGATACAACTTCCTGTACGCCTACTTGTACTAACTTGTTGCTTGCCTCGAAAGGATCGAGGTGCATCTTGCCACCCCTGTGTGTGACTGTGTTCTCTACATCAAGAACTAATTCCATAGTCTACTCCTTTCTATGCTAAGTACTGTGACCTAGCTCCATCTAATGTGCATGTAATCTTACCATGCCATCCTCCTTGTAGCTTATTCTTAGCTATAACTAAATACCTTTGCGAATCATCTGCGTCATCTGCCGTGTCAGCTAGTACAGGGTTCTTAGATATCAACACCATCAAGTCAGCCTCAGCCGCCTTGCCTGTCTTAGATCCTTCAAGCATAGACTGATCAGGGTTGACCATACCTTCTGCGGCGGCAGACAACTGAGACATCCATATGATAGCACAACTGTATTGCTTAGCTATGTTACGTGCATGAATAGCCGCATTCTTAAGGTACACATCTGACTTGTCGCTACTCTTAACGGCAAACTTATCTCCCATATCTAATACAACAATGTCAGGGCGATAGGCTTTGATGATAGCCTCTACCCACGCCATATCCTTACCGGTACTGTCATACAGATTGATCTGCTCTCGTACTGGCTCGTAACGTGTGGCGGCTAGGGCATAGTTACCCTTGACCTCTTCCATAGATAAACTTGATGCGGCACTAAGATACCTAGCACCTACACGTTCATATGATTCCTCATTACAAAGTATTAAACACTTAGCACCCTGAGATGCAAAGCCATTAGGCGCACCCAACAGAGATGCATGGAAGCTTGTCTTACCTGTGTTAGGTCTAGCACCTACTATAACTAAGTGACCTCCACTGATACCTTCTACCTGTCGTGATAGGCTAGGTATATTAAACTTCCATTGAGACTGTATAGCATTAGCCTTGAGTAGATGGTCTATAGTTATATCACCAAACTCTATGTTAAGGTTAGGTGTGAAGTCATCCTGATATTTCTTTACTAAGTTACGTAAAGGCTCAAGGCTATCAAGCGATCCATTGACGTAATCAAATCCTATGTTAGCTACCTGATTACCTAACACCTGTTGAAATAGCTTAGACAATACTTCATCAGCTATGTCTTGGTTCATAGGTTGCTCACGAGCTACACGTTTAAACAAGTCATTGTACACCTGCTTAGTAGCAGTAGTCATGGTGCTATTGTTAGCAAAGAACAAAGCCTCTAGCTCTGATGCAGTCAGGCTACGGTCATACGTAGCCATAGCGTAGTCTAGTGTCTGCTTCATCTTGCGAACATCTTTACTGAACAACTCATCAGGGCATCGTATACCCTTGTTGTTATCGTAGAACTCTTTGTTCATCAAAGTCCTAATGAGTGCGAGTTCCATCATTTATCATCTCCTTTAATCTATCTTGATCTGTGTCTAACTTATATTTTATGTCGTCGTCAAGCCTCAATGCCTTAACTGTTTTACCTGTCCATGCTTCTACTTCTCTCTTATAAGCTAACGTCTTCGTCATAGCATCGGGGTCTAACCCTATGATAACCTTATAGAAATCTCCAATGTGTTCCATCTGTGCCAGACCTAATGACGTACCTAAGATAGCTAAGCCTGTAGTGTTAGGAGATATCTGAGCTACAGCTACGGCACTGATCACATCCTCTACTACTACGCATACACCATTGGGTGTACCTAGTACACGTTTATATACAGAGGCATTACCTGTGTACCTGTACCACTTAGGTATAGCTCCATCCAAGGCACGGCCTACTGCATCTACTACCACACCTTTATCATGTATAGGAAAGACTGCACGTCTATCTTTAACGTCATACAATACATCCTCGTTGGTTAGATCCCATCGCTTACAGAACTTGTGTAGTAGTGTGTGCTCTAAGGTAGGGTTAACGACATACTCAGGGTAGGCCATAGGTTCTAACTCTTTGCGTATAGGTATGTCTCTATTTTGCATATGGTTACGTACCTCTAAGGCAGTCATGCCTGTAGTAACTGCACCACGTACACCACACCCTAACTTATAACAGTTGTACACTACGATACCACCATCCTTAGATGCCGTGAATGTGTTGTTACCATGACAGTTAGGACAAGACATGCGTGTAGTCTCACCCTCACCTAGACATAGCCCATCTACAAATTCTTTTATATTCATTTGTTGTTGCTCCTCTTGTTCAGTGCATTGCTTGCACCCTTCAATGTATTAACTAAGTAAGGCTTAACACTCTGTGGATTACTGTGTCCACTAACCTGCATGATACCTAGTGTATCTACACCTGCCTCAACCATCTCAGTTATACCTGTCCTACGCAAGTCTAATGCAGTCAGATCTTTAGATAGCTTAGCTTCCTCTTTAACTTCATTCACTAACCTGTGTATGTCAGTTGAATGATACGCTGTGTAGACACCATTGTAAGGCTCAGGGCGAGGTGCTACGTAAGGTTGGAAGCCGAAGTCAGTCTCTTGTTGCACTAACATACTACATAGTGTGTCACTGATAGGTAGATGCACATCAGCCCTACGTTTACTTTGCTCTAAGTCTAAGCGTTGTGCTTTTAAGTCAAGGTTGTTCCATGTAAGTAGGCGCATGTCACCTACACGTTGCGCCCACTCGTATGCCATGTGTACAATCAACCCAATGCTACGCCATTCCCAGTTACTGTAAGCTGTATCTAAGAAAGATGTCACTTCTTCTTGAGTCCATTTAACTTTACGTTTCTTCTCCTTGGTACGTTGAAGTAAGGATACAGGATTACTAAGCAATGCCTCGTGTCGTATCGCTGTATTGAATACGATACCTAGACATGTAGCTATGTAGTTAGCCTGACGTACACCCTTACTCTCTAACCAAGTATCATAACCTAATGTTATATGTTTAAACTTCAGGTCTTTTAGTTTGATGTTACCTATAGCTTTATTGTTCTGCACCTTGGTAGCGCAAGCATGACGCAGATTTAAATCATAGTCATACTTGCTACGCTGACTTAAAGCAGAATACTTAGGTGTTCGCATGTAGTATTCACACGCATACTCAATAGTATTACTGGGTTTAAGTTCCATTCGTTCTCCTTTCTAAAGTATACCACTACCTACTCCGAAGAGTACATATAGTACTATTAGTATTACTACCCATTTTACTAATGTCTCAAACCATATAAGCACTATTAGTCTGTCTCATGGTAGTAATACGCCTTGTCATCATCTGGTAGTACACTATCAGCCCAACTCCATACGTCCCCGTTATCTTGAACCTTAGCTCTGAAGTTAAAGAGGTGGTCTATCTCATTGCTCTTGTGTCTAATGTCTCTTAGTGCACTGAGATCTACATCTAGTGTCTCGCCTACGTCATTCAACATGTTGTTGATTGCGTTATACAAATCTAAAACCTTTACTGTATCATCCTTTGTTAAGGTTATGTATCTCTTCTGGCTAAACTTCTTTTCTGGTCGTGTATGATTCTTCATTTGTTATTCTCCTTTAGGTTAACTTCTATGTCTTTAAGTAGTTGTTTCATTTCTGTATCGTCACTCATGTCTGAACGAGCAAAGCTTTGCTTTACCATCTTAAGTAATCTAAGTTCTAGTGTTGTACTGATAGGCATCATACACCTCCATCTATTACAACGAAGCGAGACTCAGTGCCTCTGGTTTCGTAAGGGTTGAGTAGTACGTGTCGTAAATCTTGTTGTAGTTCTGAATCCATGTTGGATAGATCTGTACGTACTGACTTCTCTGATATCTCAAAGTCATACTTAGGGTACACTCGTTGTAGTATTTGTAGCATTAGGTTAGCACCCTGAGGTGTCTTACATGTAGTGATCCTACATAGCTTGTCGTTGTATGTTACGCATAGATTGTATTTAGTCATGTGCTTGTCTCCTCTTAAAACAATTTGGATAGTGAAAATATAGCAAGGGAAAAGATATATCCCATGCCGATGAAAGCAAAGCCTACAAATATAATTGTAGCTATCTTAGCTATGATGTCGTCACGTCTGTCTTTACGTGCTTGTACTGTTACTGGTTTACTTTTGTAATAAGGTTTGTTCTTCATATCAATACTCCTCTTGTACTAGGTCATCTAATTCTACGTCATTCTCACAGCTACCGAAGTCTAGCTTGGGTGCAGTATAAAACATTATGCCTCCATCAGGCCTCTCAACTGGGTTGCCCTCGTCATCGTGTACTGTGAACACAACGTCCCACAATCGTATGTCTGTAAAGCCTTCCGGTATGCTAGGCTCATACCATACGAACTTACCGTTCTCATCTAAGTCAGGTACTCTGTCACCACTCATTGTATAATCTCCTTCTTTGGGTATGCTTCAGTGCCATAACGTAGGCACTTGGTTAATAATCTTTTGTCTTTCTTGTTGCCATGCATGTACACATAGCGATGCTTAGCTGATCTGTAGACACGCTTACTCCTGTCACCTGCATGGTGTCTAGGATGTTTGCCATTCACTGTAGCTATGTCAGTGCGAGGCTTGGTTGCACCAGTGTATAACCAATTGGTTGCTTGGTATACGTAGCCTACATGATCGTGTGCTGTATCAGCATAGCTTACTAATACCTTAGGCTTGGGTAGTAATGCAATAGATCTAGCTACAAGTAAGCTTGCCTCGTTAGGCCTGTTGTTTACTAGCACTACCCTGTTAAGCTCTAATACTTTAGACTTGTGTTCCTCACCACACACACCCTTGCACAACCAAGGTGAAGCAGGTGAGCCGAAGGTACATATACCTTGTAGTCCTTCCATACCTCTATACAAACCGAAGGCATACGATACGGAAGGCATACGTCTAGCGTAGTGTACGTTGAGTATGAGATCCTTTGTGTCTTCGTAGGCTATAGGTATCACGAAATAGTTGTGGCTGTAGTGCATGTTATCTGGGCCAACTCCATGTAACTTAATCAAGTTGCTCATTAATCATACGATTAACCTCCTCGATAGATTCTTCTACGTGCCAACCTCCATTGTTGTGTAGTCCATCCATGATTACAGTAGTATTCTCGTTTGCTCTGGATCTGTGTTCGCTCATCCTTTGATACACAGTAAAGTTTCCTGCGAGATACATATCTAGAGGTGAACCTCCATGCTTATTCGTTAAGTGTAATTTAATCATCTTGTTGTCCTCTCTTTAACCCATAACCTCTTAAGGATATTCTGTTTACCACCCTTAGCTCCGGTTATTTGTCTGTTCTTTTGTTGTGTCCACTGATCACCCTCTTTATAGGTTCTCATGTTGAATACTTCACGCATCCTTTTGTTCTCCTCCTTGCATACAGATGCATGAGCTAGTCTTAGTCTATCTTGTACGTCTAAGTTAAGCTTCATCATCCTCTCCCTTCTTACCTACTATGGCTATAGTATCTTTGTCAATCCGGTGAATAGCTACAGCCTCACAGAATAGTAGTGCTCCATTAGTTTCTGTATGTACTAGCACCCTGTTGTCTAGCTGATAATGCCTAAGCATGTGTATTATTAATTCATTAACTGTCATCTTCGTCGTCCTCCTCTGACTCTTCTATGTTAGAAAAGCATACTACTATGTTACCATCTCCGTGATCCTCAATGTCCATGAAGGAAGCCTCGCCATTGTAAAGCCACTCGTAAAACTCTGATCGTTTCATCTGTTAGTCCTCCATTCCACTTACTACTACGTAGATAACATCCTTGTATAACTCAGGTGACAGATCTAACTGCCGTAAATTATACAACGTATACAATAGCTTATCAGTAAGTGTTAAGATCTTATGATACATAACTATGATAGCTTTACCAAAGTCCCTGTTGTACGTGTCCTCTAAGTAGAAGATCTTCTCGTCTAACGCTTCGTTGAGATAGTTTACCATCACTTCATTTGTTGGTGTTATCATTTCCATTAGTCATTCTCCTTTATATAACAATGCTTTAACTCGTTTGTATCTAAAGCACCTGTAAAACCATTGCTCTCATAGGTAATGACTATTACATCACTATCCCAATGTACCTTGTACCCATCATTAGTCCAACGCACATTCTTACCTTTAGCCAATGCTTTAGTAAGTTCTCTTAACAACATCATTCATTCTCCTAGTCTCTATTACCGATTATTGGCGAGTAGCCATGTTCAACATATTTGTCAGATAAGTCTGATGCTTCTTGGTATGTTAACCAATCGTCATTTACTTGCTTGCCATCTACCCAAACACTATATGCTTTTCTTGTATCACTCATTGTTCATTCTCCTCTTCAAATTTAGCTAACGCTTTACGGCATACGATGTCGCCTATCCACGCAGTCTTCTGTGTATTGTCATAGTCAAAGGCTATGCCTTGCATCTCGCCTGTCTTGAGGTCTAGCTCTATCTCTTCTACGTCTATCTCCCACTCGTCATCACCTAAGTATAGATATACTCGTGTGTCTATATGACTAGCGTATTTAGTTGTTGCTATGTGTGTCATCAGTAATCTCCTTTGCTTCCTTGAGTATGTACAGATTGCTTTGTGCCTCTACTATATCTGCCTTAGTCCATAGCCTGTCATCAGCACACTCCCTGTCATCTGATGATGGCCTGAGAGGATGCGTTACATATACTTCATAGCCCTCTCTCAAACCTTGGGTTGCTATGTACATGTCATACGTTTGTATCTCTTGTGTACCGTCATCTTTATCTACGATCTTCATATTATATCTCCATGATTGCTGTTACGTGATAGGCTGACACCGCATCACCTGTAGGTAGGGAAGCATTCATGCCACCCTTCTCTGCTACAAAGTTACACCACGTATCCCACCAGTGCTTAGCACCTGACACCTGACACAACTCTATGTACTTACGGATCTTCTTGAGCCTAAGCTCAGGCTTGATTGTCTTGCTAACTTTTAGTGCAGTCTCAGACATGCCAAGCATACGCACGTTGTGCCTGTCGAGACACGCCACGTTGAAGCCACACATCTGAGCTATGAACCCTGCCTTGACCATGCCTATGGATGGTATCCGCATGAATAGATCTACTACAGCCTGACCTGCATCCACACTGTCCACACCCATAGTCTCACGGATGTTTACCATCAGGGCATGTAGCTCCTGCTTATGTTGTTGGGCATACAGTATACCCTTAGCTTTGGCACTCGATACCCACTTAGAGTGGATGCCTTCCTGCTTTATAGATGCACGTTGAGTATGCACTCTGGATAGGGGCATGTTGATAGTGCATAGAGTAAACTCTATTGTGTCATACAAACCATCTGGTGATGATATGCTATGATCGGTTATGATTGTGCAGTCACGTTGATACATTGTGATAGTCTCCATTGTTGTGTCGTCGGACGATCCGACAACGATTACTTATATGTAAATATAAATTCTTTGAGGGTAGCATCATCAGCGTTGCGATAATATTCCCACATGTCATCAGCTACTAAGCGTCTGAGTACAGAATGATCTTGCTTGTCTACCCAGTCTATGATGGCTTGCTCAATAAGATCTTCTTTCTTCTTTTTAATACCTATAGTACCCATTTGTCAATCCCTCCTACTGCCAATGGTGTGTCCAGTGATAGTCAAGTATAGCTTCCATAGCTTTATCCCAACCTGTTACGTCATGCATAGTGAAGCAGTCACAGTTGTACTTCTCCCTAAACCTATGGTCATTCTCGAATACATTGAAGGTAGCCTTACCATTCCATGTGTATGCATGACCGCCTATTAATATCTCTACGTCTAATGGTTTAATCATTTCTCTTCTCCTATTTCTTTTAAGTAATGGTACAAGAAGTACTCCGGTATCTCTACCGTTGTACTCCTGTAGTCGCACTCCAAACATCTGCGGCTTCGTCGCCTCGTTAGAATGCCATTCCTAGTTAAGTGTTCTCGTGTCTCATACACCTTCATCTTCTTGATACAGGTAGGGCATACTTCTACTACGTGTTCCATGCTAGAAGTTACCGAACTCTATGTTTCTAGCTACAACCCTACCATCATTCTTGATGTGACCATTGCTTATGTCTATGATGTAGTGTCCGTTGTCCCACTCTTCTTTGTACTTCTCCATAGCAGGACGTACACCTACAGACAGACCACCTTCCACCTTGCTACAGATGTGAGCTATCAGTCTAGCTGTAGCATAGCTAACATCAGACTTACGCATTTTAGATGATGCACCTCTTACGAGTTGTGTCACAGTGTTGGGGCTACCATTCCAGTGTAGGTATATGTAGCACTCTGATTCCTTGCCTGTGTAGTTGTCGCTTATTACTTCAAGTGTTGCTCTATTTCCCATTAGTTATCTCCTCTATATCCTGCAGGTAAAGTTGGATCTAAGTGATCCTTGATGATAGTCTCCATGTCCTCAATAGCTTTGTCTATCTCGGTACGCTTGTACTTCACGCCACTAATCTGTGAAGCTTTAGCCATTAGTTTAGTCTTAGTCAGATGACGTGCCGGCTTGAGGCCAATACGTATCATCTTGAGTGCCGCTTTGAGGAACACTGCTTGCACCTCATCACGTCCGGGATCTTCTACTGTAAAGTGTGTGTCTTTCATTTGTTATTCTCCTTTACATTTACTACTAAATGAAACAGAGGTAATCTTTTCTAGAACTACAGTATACATCCCAAGGTAATCACCATCTTTATCTTTATTGCCGTTTTTATCTTCTAGCCTGTCACAATCTACATAGTTATAATCTTCATATGCTTCATAATCAGGGGTACTACCTAAGAATTCTTCTAGTTCTGCTTTGGCAAGGTCAATAGTTTCAAAGTGTCCTAATGTGAAACCGTGAGTGTTATAATAATGTTCGTCATAACCTTCAGTATCATCACTCCATTTATATATTGACCCATCTTCTACAGTTAATTTATAATTAGTCATTTTGTATTCTCCTATTGTTTGTGTCACCGTCGTCGGACGATCCGACAACGATTAGTTATACTAAACCCATTCAGTTAGTTCTACCCCATCAGGTACAGTAATGCCGTACTGTTCTTCGAACAAAGGGTCAGCTTGCTTGAGTGTCATATTTCTTAACACCTCACGTATATAGCTATCACCCATGTCAAAAGATCCATACGTATGGTCAGACTTAACAGCCACAAACCATCTAGCGAATCGGTTCTTCTCTTCATTAGCCGGTGTTTGGTACGTCTTAAGCAATCGTACCTCAGTGTCACCGAATGCACCGAAGCCCTGCCATATAGCATAAGGGTTCTCTTTAGTGCGTGATTTTCCTAGTAAATTCTTAGCCATTCTGCATCTCCTTTAAGTGTTCCATAGTTATTCTACAAGCCAAGTTCCAAGCCATCATAGAATATGTGTAAGCGACAATTCTTTCTTCCGTATTCAGCCTATCTATGATAGCTATAAAATCTTCCATGCTATCTGGTGTGTGTACCAATCCAGTTGGTTCAATAGGGTTATTCATTATTAGTCTCCGTTGTTAGTGTCGTCGGACGATCCGACAACGATTTAATATTTGTCTTACTATCAAGGCCGATCCCATCTCGTTTGTCAATGGCTCTGGTTCTGTTCATCGACAACATCTGCCTATGCCATGTGCTACGCCATCGCTTGTCGCCACGTCTGGCTAGTCGGTCACGTTTTGACACCCCATACGTCATGATAGATCCTTATATTTAATGAAGCGAGGGAAGGCTTCTTTGTAAACGCCATGCTCTTTGTAATACTCTTCATTGTCTTTCCAATGCTTGTAAGCACCTGCCTCTATGTCAAATGTCATCACATCACGTAGGCCATACTTCACACCTAAGAAGAAAGCATCAAAGCATTTATAATTATAGTGATACTTGTACTTTTCAAAGCTTTCATCTGGCTCTCCAGTAATCCTATAAAATCCTGCTTTGATGTGATCAAAGATAGACCCCATGTCTTGAACAAATTGTTCATCTCCTATTCGCATTTTAATCTCCTATTTAACTACGTTAAGTCGTCGTCGGACGATCCGACAACGTTTTACTGTTTGTATTACAAACAAAAACAAGCCCCGTAGGGCTTGCAATAAGATGTGAAGTAAGCTTCGAAGGGCTTAAGTTATGATTTCTTGTAGAGCTTTGTAAGCTCTTTAGTGAAGGTAGCTTTGCTAAACCCTGCCTCGGTCATGATCTGATGTACTAGCTTTGCTAGGTCAAGTTCAGTCTTAGGTTTCGGTATAGCTTTGCTATTGTCTTGCTTCGGTTCAGCTTTAGCTGTTGAGGCTTTCTTTCCTTTGGAAACATTACCTGCTGAACCAACCTTAGTCTTGGGTTGGTCTGAAGCTTTGACCCTCTTTCTGATGGCTGATACTCCTAGAGTATCGAAGAGACCGTTCTTGTTTAACTTCTGGATCTTGATCCAGTTAGCGGCGATGAAGATCGTATCTGATCTGTCTTGCTTTGATATTCCAGCTAAAGCTGAAGAGGCTATAGCCTTACCGAAAGATATATTATCTTTATGCAAACTACGAACTTGTAACAGTATGTTACCCAATTCTCTGTAGTAGTCCAGTTGTTGCTCTTGCAACAAGTATAACTTGTCATAGATCTTTGCGCCATGATCAAGAGCTTCAGTTATACTGAAGGTACTTTTACCCAGTTTCACTGTACCTGAAACTTCGATTTGTGCTTTTAACTTCGTTACATTAGTCATATCAATCTCCGATTGTAGTTGGCTTGATTGCCGATTTGATGAGACCAATAGGACAGATGCCAAACAAATTGTCAACAACTTTTGGTGTGCATTATGCGCAAGGAAAAGCGGAGAGTGGTCGGATCGTCCGACAACGGCCTGATTTTTGGGACTATGGGGTAGGCTATTTTGTCCCTCTAAAAGAGGGGTAGGGGTTTAGTGCATGAAGCTTTGCTTTTTGTGTCCTCCTGCCTAATGTCATGCATAATCTGGGCATTATAGGCATATCCGGATAGATAATCCGTATAAAAGTGTAACGTTTTCAAGGGCTTAAGCCTAGCAAGCACGCCTTATAGCACATATCATGCCTTATCATGCCTACCCCGGCGAGGGCCACCCCCCATCCACCCGTATACGTATATGTACTCCTACACAGAAGTGGATTTTAGAATGGCAAAAGCTGTACACAAAGTGTTACAAACTGTAATATTTCGTGAAGAGGGGGTTGACATAGGCACAAAAATGGTTATAACTGACCGCAGGGAAGCGTAGTTAAACTATAAGTTACAATATAAAGTTACAATAAAAAAATATCTTACTATAAAGTTTAACTAACATTGTTGCATATTAGTTCTTGGACTTAGGAAAAGTGTCACGTATAGTTAAACTTAGGTGTTGACACCATATTTAGAGTAGTATATAATAATTTGTACAAGGTTAAGACATTAAACGACTTAACTGTTAAAGAAGTTATAACTCTAAGTGTAACTAAAGTACCGTAGACTACTTGATAGACTTGTATTATTGTTAAGTCTCCTCATTTGTCTCCTCCCTCTTGATAGTAGTATAAACTTTCATTTAGTTTGCGGTACAATTTTACTTTAAATATGTATTGACAATAATGACAAAACGAATAAAACTATATGCAAGTGAAAATGTACTTGAAGAGTTCTACGATGCGTTAGCTAACAAGGACTCTCGTGCATTATATCGTGTTCATATCCCCAAGAGTGACGTATTTTATGTCCGTACTGCCATCGAGAGTGACACCGGAGTAAGGTATACTTTAGACAGAGTAGAACGAGCTATGTATCTAGAGGGTATGTTAAACAAAAGAGACGTACTAGATCCAAACAGGAAGAGAGACTGGGAAGAATGACTAGTTTTGATGAAGTTGACGTAGACAAAAGCGGCACTATAGACAAATCTGAGTGGGAAGCTTTAGAACTAGAAGACAGACGTAGGCGATTAGACGATGAAGACAGCCAAAGAGACGCACAACGGCGTATGGCGTGGTTCTGCTTAGTTGGAATGTTAGCTTATCCTTTCTTAGTGTTACTTTGTAGCATTGTAGGAGCAGAACAAGCCGCAGACATTATAGGATCTATGGCATCTATCTACTTTTTATCTGTAGCTGGTATAGTTGGTGTATTCTTTGGGGTAACTAACATGAGCAAGAAGGAAGTTAAGGGGAACAACGGATGATGGGCTTAAACTTAATCGGTCAAGTAGCTAATCTTGCTGGTACAATGATAGAAGGCAAGACTGCAGTTAAGAAAGCTGAAGCTGAAACTAAGATGAAGATAGCCACCGGTGAGATTGACTGGGATATAGCGGCTATGAAAGCTACAGAGAACAGTTGGAAGGACGAATGGATAACTTTATTGTTTAGTATCCCGTTAATCCTAGCATTCTGTGGTGATTGGGGCAATCAGATCGTACAAGCAGGGTTTACTGCCCTAGAGATTATGCCAGATTGGTATCAATACTCTTTGGGTGGGATCGTTAGTGCCAGTATTGGTATGCGTGGTGTAAGTAAATACTTCGGGAAGAAATAATGAAACAGAACTTTGATGAATGCCTACACATGTTACTGGAACACGAGGGAGGATTCGTAAATCACCCCAAAGACCCCGGTGGCATGACTAATCTTGGTGTAACTAAGAGAGTATACGACGAATGGATAGGCCGAGAGTCTACCGAAGAAGAGATGCGTGACTTAACGCCAGACGATGTAGGCCCGATCTACAAGAAGAACTATTGGGATAGAGTAAAGGGTGACCATTTACCTTCCGGTGTAGATTGGTGTGCGTTTGATTGGGCAGTTAACTCAGGTTCAGGTAGACCAGCTAAAGCTATTCAACGAGCAGTAGGAGCTACAGCGGATGGAGCTATAGGGCCACAGACATTAGGTCTTATATTAGAGAAAGACCCTAAGTATATTATTGATTACGTATATCACGTAAGGCAAGGCTTCTATGAAGGCTTAGATACGTTCAAGACATTTGGTCGTGGCTGGACTAGGCGAAACAAAGAAACACTAGAGCAAGCATTGAAGATGATATAATGGTAGATTACAGAGGCGAAAAGTTTTCAGGTTACAATAAACCTAAACGTACTCCGGGACACCCTAAGAAGTCTCACGCAGTATTAGCTAAAGAAGGCACTAAGATAAAACTAATTAGGTTTGGTGAGCAAGGAGCTAAAACTGCAGGTAAACCTAAAGCAGGTGAGTCAGATAAGATGAAAAAGAAGAGAGCATCTTTTAAAGCTAGACATGCCAAGAATATAAAGAAAGGCAAAATGTCAGCGGCTTACTGGGCAGATAAGGCTAAGTGGTAATGACTAAACCTAAATCAAAAGTAAACCAAGCAGGTAACTACACTAAGCCTACGATGCGTAAGAACTTGTTCAATAAAATTAAAGCAGGAACTAGCGGTGGTAATGCAGGTCAATGGTCTGCACGTAAGGCTCAGATGTTAGCTAAACAATATAAAGCGGCAGGTGGAGGTTACAAGAAGTCATGAAAGCCCCACAGAAATCACTCAAGAAGTGGACGAAAGAAGATTGGGGAACTAAGAGTGGAAAACCCAGTGGTAAGACAGGAGAACGTTATCTTCCGAAGAAAGCAAGAGAAGCTTTAACTGCATCAGAGTATGCGGCTACTACTGCGGCTAAGCGTAAAGGCACAGCGGCAGGAAAACAATTCGTAAAACAACCAAAGAAAATTGCAGAGAAGACTGCAAAGTATAGAGCATCAAAGGGTGGACTCACAATGAAAAAAGGTTATCATAAAATGCCTGATGGTACGATGATGAAGGATTCAGACATGAAGAAGAAGTCAGGCTATAAGCACGGCGGTATGACTAAAGGTATGAAGGCCTTAAAGAAAGCCGCACCTAAAGTGGCTAAGAAAATGGGTTATAACAAAGGTGGCATGGCTAAATGCGGTGCATCTTATAAAGGATAAATAAACAATGAACTTTGAGGACTATAAAGATCCTTTAGAGGAGTGTGGTTATATAGTAACTTCTGAAAACGTCACTACTAAAATGGGTGATGTACTCGCTGCTTCAGATCCTTATGGTTCTTACTGGTGTACTGATTCTAAGGTACAAGAGATACTATCTTCTGTCGTAACTAAAAAAGTACGTGCTCGAACTAAGTCGGGGCATTTCGTAAAGGATGACCCTACAACCCCTGAGAATGAAGCTTGGACAACTAAGACTATAGGAAATAAAAAATAAATGGTTGAAACAGCTTACTCCACAGCTACAGAAGCAGTAACGATAGCATCTACTACTACAGGTGCTAACGCTACTCTTGTGTATACATGCCCTGCATTACATGATGCAACAGTGGACTTACTTCATGTAGCTAATAACAATAACTCATCTAAAAAAATATACTTACAGTTTTATCATCAAGACGATACCACTTATCATTATGTATTAAAGAATCATACTATAGCAGGTAACTCAGCAGAAAATGTATTTGGTGCTGGTGTATTACATCTTCATGCAGGAGATAAAATTGTTGCCTATGGTGAAACAGCTAATACTATGGAAGTCTTAGTGTCTTGTAGAGAATTTTATAGTCCTAACCGATAGGGCATAACGGGGTTGCATTATTGTGTGTAGTATGATATAACTATATATGTATAACTAGTTTCCGGTAAGCTACAAATGTCTTGTAGTATCACACTGGAGAACTAATATGTTTAAAACATTTTCTAAATGGCTTAAAGCCTTACACGACTCAATACAAAGATCACAACAAGCTAGGGCTGATTTGTGGTTACTTACACATCTAACAGATAGAGAATTAAAAGATATAGGTATCGCAAGATATGATATCAGACGGAGAATGAATGGCTCGTAATCTTACAGAGAACCAACAAAAGTTTCTGGAAGTCTTATTTGAAGAGGCTTCCGGAGATGCGGCTATGGCTAAGCGATTAGCAGGTTATAGTGATACAACGCCTACTAGATCTATTACGTCAGCACTAAAGGATGAAATCTTTGATGCTACTAAAGAGTATATGTCTAGGTTAGGGCCTAAGGCGGCTATAGCTTATGGCTCAGCTTTAGATGACCCTACACAGTTAGGCGTTAAGGAAAGGATGATAGCTGCAGGTCAAGTTCTTGATCGTTCTGGCTTAGTGAAGACCGAGAAAGTTGCAGTAGAGTCTAGCGGAGGTCTATTTATATTACCACCAAAGGATTCCTCACAAGGCGATGAAACATAAGACTGACTTTCAGAAAACTGAATTGGGCTATTGGATGCTACCAAAGCCCTCTCATATTAAAAGATGGGAACGAATCCCACGATTATCTAAACGAACTGTACCCTTTGGCTACCGTATAGACTCAGAGGATGATAGATGGTTAGAACCTATTGCTACAGAGTTAGAGTTATTAGAACTTGCAAAGAAACACTTAAAGCAATACAGTTACCGAGAAGTATCTGCTTGGTTAACCACACAGTCGGGTAGAAAAATAACTCATGATGGACTTAAGAAGCGTATAGATGTCGAAAGAAAACGTAAGTCACTTGCTAAAATTAAACGCAAGCTTGCCCTCTGGCTCGAAGAAACGAAAGCGCAGTACGAAGCCCTCGAAAAAGAAAGACTCGGTTACTACACCTACGACGAAGATAGTTGAGCAAGAGCCTGTACACACTGTACCAGCGCAAGTAGCACCAGCCCCATTCGATGTAGAGTATGCCCAAGACGTAGTATTTCAACCCAATCCCGGCCCACAGACACAATATCTAGCGGCTAGTGAAAGAGAGGTACTATATGGAGGGGCAGCCGGAGGAGGGAAGAGCTATGCCACACTAGCAGATCCTCTTCGTAACCTAAACCATAAAGACTTTAGTGGCCTACTTGTACGCCACACTACAGAAGAGTTACGTGAGCTTATACAGAAAAGCCAAGAGTTGTACCCTAAAGCTATTCCGGGTATTAAGTGGTCAGAGAGAAAGTCTCAATGGACTACACCTCAAGGCGGTAGATTATGGATGTCTTACTTGGATAAAGACACAGACGTTATGCGTTACCAAGGACAGGCGTTTAATTATGTAGCTTTCGATGAGTTGACTCAATGGAACAGTCCCTATGCGTGGAATTATATGCGTTCACGTTTACGTAGTGCATCACCTGAATTAGGTTTGTACATGAGGGCTACCACAAACCCCGGAGGGCCGGGACATGCTTGGGTCAAGAAGATGTTTATTGATCCTTCTACACCTAACAAACCTTTTTGGGCTACAGATATAGAAACAGGTGAAACTCTTTCTTATCCTAAAGGCCACAGTAAAGAAGGTGAACCGTTATTCAAACGTAAGTTTATTCCTGCTAGTTTGTTTGACAATCCTTACTTAGCTGATAGTGGAGACTACGAAGCCATGCTTCTATCTTTACCAGAGCATCAGCGTAAGCAGTTACTAGAGGGTGACTGGGATATCAATGAGGGTGCGGCTTTCCCTGAGTTTAACCGAAAGGTACACGTAGTAGCCCCTTACGATATACCTAATAGTTGGGCTAAGTTTAGGGCTTGCGATTATGGTTACGGTAGTTATACGGGTGTTGTATGGTTTGCTGTAGCACCAGACGAACAGTTAGTTGTTTATAGAGAGATGTATTGCTCTAAGGTTACAGCTACAGACTTAGCAGATATGATATTAGATGCTGAGTCAGATGATGGTACTATAAGGTATGGCGTATTAGACTCATCCTTGTGGCACAAACGAGGCGATACAGGGCCTAGCCTTGCAGAGCAAATGATAATGAAAGGTTGTAGGTGGCGGCCTTCAGACAGATCTAAAGGCTCACGTATAGCCGGTAAGAACGAAATACATAGACGCTTACAGATAGATGAGTTTACTGAACAACCTAGACTAGTGATATTTAATAATTGTACTAACCTTGTAGCTCAGCTACCTAGCATACCACTAGATAAACGAAACCCCGAAGACGTTGATACACACGCTGAAGATCACCTGTATGACGCTTTAAGATATGGTATAATGACCAGACCTCGTAGTTCTTTATTTGACTATGACCCTGCAACATCAAGATCAGGCTTCCAATCGTCTGATCCTACATTTGGATATTAAGTATGAACCCTAGTGATTTTGAAGACGACTACGAAGAGAATATTGAATCTGCGGATTCTTCATACATTGAAGATGTAAAGGAGAAAGAGTTAGAATCTGATCCTTCTGTAGGTAATATTATAGGTTTTATAAACGAACGTTTCACTAAAGCTGAAGATGCAAGACGTGTAGACGAAGACAGATGGATGAAGTCCTACAGGAATTACAGAGGCTTATATAGTCCTGATGTACAGTTCACTGAAGCTGAAAGATCTCGTGTATTCGTAAAAGTAACTAAGACTAAAACTCTAGCCGCTTACGGGCAGATAGTAGATGTACTATTCGGTAACAATAAGTTTCCTATTAATGTAGATCCTACTACTTTACCTGAAGGTGTAGCTGACTCTGTACACTTTAACTTAGATCCTGCGGCTGATGAAGCTACAGACGAACTAAAACAAACCTTTGCTCCTTTCTCTACAGAAGAGTCTAGACTACAACCGGGCGAGACAATGCAACAGTTGTCGGAACGTCTAGGTGGTATGGCTAACAAACTAGAGCCTGTAATGGATAAACTAGTTGAAGGGCCGGGAACTACTCCTTCTACTGTAACAGTGCGTCCTGCACAAGTTGCCGCTAAGAAGATGCAGAAAAAGATACATGATCAGTTAGAAGAAAGCGGAGCTAACAAACAGCTTCGCTTAGCCGCATTTGAATGTGCCTTATTCGGTACAGGTATAATGAAAGGCCCATTCGCTACAAACAAAGAGTACCCTCGTTGGGATGACGAAGGTAACTACGATCCTGTAATCAAGACTGTACCATCTACGAGTAACGTTTCTATATGGGACTTCTATCCTGACCCTGATGCGGCTAACATGGATGAAGCTGAGTACATAATCGAAAGACACAAGATGTCACGCTCACAACTAAGAGCACTCAAAGGTCGTCCTTTCTTCCGTGACAACTCTATAGACACAGCTATTAAGTTAGGTGAGTCCTACGAGAAGAAGTGGTGGGAGCAAGTCATGGAGGACGATGAGCAAGGCTCTAAAGCAGAACGCTATGAAGTAAAAGAGTTCTGGGGTTTTGTTGATCGTGAAGTACTAGAAGATCATGACCTTAAGATTCCTAGTGAGTTAAAAGATTCAGAACAAATAAACGTAAACCTATGGTCGTGTAACGGTCAAGTTATTCGTATGGTTATGAATCCTTTTAAACCTGCTCTTATACCTTACTATGCCGTGCCTTACGAGATCAATCCTTACAGCTTCTTTGGCGTAGGTATTGCAGAGAACATGGATGACACCCAGACATTAATGAATGGCTTCATGCGTATGGCTGTTGATAATGCTGTACTATCAGGTAACTTACTGATTGAAGTAGACGAGACTAACTTAGTTCCGGGACAAGACCTATCGGTATATCCGGGCAAAGTCTTTAGGAGACAGGGTGGTGCTCCGGGTCAAGCTATCTTTGGCACTAAGTTCCCTAACGTCTCAGGTGAGAACATGCAGTTGTTCGATAAGGCAAGAGTATTGTCAGACGAATCAACAGGATTCCCTAGCTTTGCTCACGGTCAAACAGGTGTGTCTGGTGTAGGTCGTACAGCTTCAGGTATCTCTATGCTTATGTCAGCGGCTAACGGTTCTATTCGTACAGTTATTAAGAACGTAGATGATTACCTATTGAATCCTTTAGGCAAAGCTTTCTTTAGTTTTAATATGCAGTTCGACTATGATCCTAGCATCAAGGGTGACTTAGACGTAAAGGCTCAAGGTACTGCTTCTCTCATGGCTAACGAAGTCAGATCACAACGACTAATGCAATTCTTACAAGTTGCACAGAATCCTACTCTAGCTCCGTTTGCTAAGATGGACTATATCATTCGTGAGATTGCTATAAGCATGGACTTAGATCCTGACAAGGTGACAAACTCTATGGATGATGCGGCAATACAGGCTGAGATACTTAAAGGCTTCCAAGCTCCTCCTGAGCCTACTGATCCAAATGCACCACCTACAGCACCTCAAGGACAAGCTCCTACAGGCCCACAAGATATGACTGGTGGCGGCGGTGGTAACATAGGTGTAGGTGCGGCGGCTACGCCCGGAGAGCCGGGATTTAGTGGGAACGTACAGTAATGGGAGCACTCAGTAAACTCATAGCTAAAGAGTTAAGCTCTGCTTTAGGTATAGCTGATAACCCTAAGTATAACCCTGCGTTTAAAGATAAGTCTAAAACTAACATGAGGGCTTTACAAACACTAGAAGATGAACAAGACTTTGGTGATGATTTAGGTCAGTATATACCTGATGATAATGATATGCCTACTGCTGAAGAGTTTTATGATGTCTATGGAGATGATAATCCTAATGCATTATATGATATGCAAGATATATTTGACACTGATGATCCTGATTATGTAGACTTGGTGTATGGAGATTTAGATGGAACAAAGACAACCTATTCTAACAAGACAAATTTAACAACTTTTTATAGCCCTTTAATGTCTGCTCTTGACGAAGCACCTATATCCGAAAAAGGGACTCTAGGTAAAAACATAAATGCTTTTGTGCGTAAACGTGCTCCTAAGATGAGTAAAGGTGAGTTAGATTATACAGGAGATTTTTTAGAGCCTAATAAAAAGTATACTAGAGAGCAAGCTCAAGATGCGGCTTACGATAAAGGTTTTACTATAGAAGCAAATGTAGGATCAGTTCAATATCAAAATATGCAGAGGCAAGATATAAATACTTTGTTTAATCCTGAGTATGGTTATTTTGAAATAACATTAGATCTAGAGCGCAATACAAACAAATCTAAAAAGATAGACTTAAAAACACACCACTCTAATAATACTATAGCTCATGCTAGGATAGGTCATTATGCTACTCAAGATGATCAATATTATTTAATAGAAGAGCTTCAAAGTGATATGTTACAAAAGAACAGTAACGTTAAAGATCTGCCATTAAAGAAAAATAAAGATTATATACGAAATTTATTACAGGCTACATTTATCTTAGCTAAAAAGAACGGCATAAATAAAATAGTAATGCCTCCCGTAAAAAGACTTAGAGATCCTAGAGTAGATGATTTACGTGCTTCTTCTAAAGATGAGGGAGCAAAGGTATTTAATGAAACCTACAATATAGCTTTTAAGAAAGCCTTAAAATCCTTTCAGAATGAGTATCCTAGTGGTACAATTAAGACAGGAGAAAGAGAACTTCCTTACTATTCCGCATACTTGCCATCAAAAGATAAACGCACTGAAGTAGGTTTTGAAATAGATATAACAGAGTTAGACCTAGATAATCTTGTACCTCGCTTCAACGAAGGTGGCTTAGTTAAGAAGCCCGGCTTAATGCAAAGACCCTCATAATGCAAATAAAGAAACTAGTAAACGACAAACCCTTATGGGATTCTTTCTGTGAAACTCTTGATGCTAAGATAGCTCAGACACACAAGAAGATGGAACAAGTTACAACTACAGATGAAATGTTTCGTTGTCAAGGCGAGATAGCAGGACTACGAAAACTTAAATACTTAAGGGATGAAGTAAATGGCAACTCCTAAACTAAGACCTGAAGGATTAGGTATACCTAAAGAAAGACAGAAAGACGGTAGCACTCTTGAGTTTATTAATACAAGAGGTAGACCTAAACCTAGACCTAAAGATCTTATGAGTGATGAACCTCGTACCGTACCTGACTTTATGGAGAGTCAATATAAATTAAATGGAGAGACTGTAAAGTTAGATATTGCTAGGACGGCTAATCCTGTATCTATGTTAGGTCTTATTAAAGGTAATACATTTAAACTTATTGATGAAGACCCGATGAATTATACAGGTCTTTACTACCCTAGTAGAGACGATAAAGAGGGAGGTTATTTTGAGGGTGAAGGTGCAGGAAAGCACATGTCAGATAATTACCCAGAGCAAGATACTTTAGAGATAAATGATATTGCTTTTTCTGGCGTAAAAGGGCCTGAAGACTCTCTAGCTCCTGTACATGAACTTATGCATAGAGGCTTAGAAGAATTACGTTTAGCCTACCCTGAAGAGGATGCATCTAAAATAATAGGGGAAGAAGCCGCTTTTGTATTACACTATGATCAGCCTGATGTAGAACATGTTTTACTAGAGGCTATGCTTGAAAGTAGAGGTCATAGACATAAAGATCAACACAAACATAGATATAGGCATGTTAGCAATTTAAATGATACAGACGTTACGTCTATATACCAATCTATTACTCCTATATTTGAACTATCAAATACTCTATTAGAAGAGAGAGGCTATAAGCCCGAACAAGTCATGTCAGAACTAGCAGAAGAAGAAGCTGGTAGAATGAAAAGATATGGTCAAGACTTCGAACAGCCTAACTTATGGAATAAACTAAAAACAAAATTGGGTTTCGCTATCGGCGGCCTAGCAACAGAAGAAACCCCAAGGAGCAACTCAATGAGCAGACAAATGGAAATGGCATTAACTGGTGGATCTAATGAAGTAGACCCAGTAAGCGGAAACGAAGTTCCTCCGGGATCTTTACCTGAAGAAGTGCGTGATGATATAGACGCTAGACTTAGTGAAGGTGAATATGTTGTACCTGCAGATGTCGTTCGTTACTTTGGTGTGAAGGTCTTCGAAGACATGCGTAATGAGGCTAAGATGGGTCTATCTCAAATGGATGCAGATGGACGTATAGGCGGAGAGCCTATGCCAGCAATGCCCACAGAAGGTGGTATGGAAGGTATGCAAGACATAACAGAAGAAGACTTAGCCGCACTAGAGCAAGCTATGGCTACGGGTGTAGCTGATGGTGGCTTGATGGATAAGTTAGCTACTGCCGCTAAGAGTGACAAGCTAATCAATGCTCGTATGAATGCTAAAGGTATGTCTGTAGGTTATAAAGAAGGGGGTGCAGTTCAAGCTCCTCTTAACACTAACCCTACAAGAATAGATGCACTTATAGATAAGTTTATGGTAGCGGCACAGAATAGCCCAGCGTTAATGCAAGAGCTTGCTAGTAGAGGTGTTACACTAAATACGACTGGTGCTAATCTAAACCCTCAACAGATGCAGTCAGCTAACAGGCAAACTGAAAGAGCTTTTAATACAGGTGGTGCATTAGGTTTTACTCCTAGTAACTACGGCTTAGGTTTCTCTGTCTTTGGTGGAGGTGCAGGAGCAGGGACTTCTCCCGTACAAGAGATTGAGACTATAATGGTAGAGTATCATAACCCTACTACAGGTGATACTATGATGATAGCTCATGATAAAGCTACTAACCAACCTACACAAGTTGTACCTGCAGGTTATGTAATAAAGACAACAGCAGTTGCTCCGGTTGATCCTGTAGATACAGTAGCACCTAGAGAAAACAGAGATGAGGATACTCGTAGTGCCTCTCAGAAGCTACTAGAAGAATCCATGAAAGATACTGATTGGATGGAAAGATATGACTATAGTAGCCCTGAAGGTCTTTATCAGACTACCAAAGCGGCTATGGAAGCTGAGTTAGAAGAACAAGCTGGTATTATAAAGTTTATTGGTAAGTTTGATAAGTCAGGCTTTATTACTAATAGAAATGAAATGATGATACTAGGGCAGACTAACGCACACATACGTATGTTAGAAAAGCAAGGTCAGACATCTCCTGAAGAGATTGCAGAACTTAAGGAACTAGCCGCACAATATAAAGAAGCAAATGGATTAGATGGTTTTGCTATGGGCTTAGTAACTAACGGATGGGGTTTAACAGACGTAATTAAAGATACTCTAGGAGATGATCTATTTGCTAATACTACATCTTCAAGAACTAGTGTTGGTACTTCTTTTGATCCTATAGCTTCAAGAGAAGCACAAAGAAACTTAAGTGCTGATAGAGATAGAAAAGTCAGCAAAGCAGAATCAGACAGAATAACTAAAACTGTTGCCGCTATGAAGAACAAAAGCGGTAAGGCTACAGTAGATTCGTCAAGAAGTCGTACAGATTCTAGTGGTAAAAGGGCTGGCGATGTAGGTTACGAGAGTGCCTTAGCTAAAAGAGCTAGACTAGCTAGAGAGAGTAGTTCTAGCCCTGTTCGTAAAACAAGCTCAAATAATAATTCTAATAATAGAAACACTAGTTCTAATAATTCCGGTTCTAAATATAGCGCAGGTAAAGGACGAACCGGTAATAGCAAAACAGATTGGAGCAAGCCCGGAAAATATAATAAGGGCGGCTTGATGAAGAAGAAAAAGTAATAACTAAAAGACTATCCTATAAAACTATAAGGCTACCCGGCTTAGGCCGGCCCCAACATAAAGGAATATAATATGCCTGAATTAGAAACAGTAGAAACTCCTAAAGTAGCAGGGTTTGTTGATCCTAACTACACCAATAAAGCTAATAGGAGACGTATCGAGCAAGAAGAAGCAGAGCTAGACAAGCTCATGAAAGGGGAACAGAATGAGGAAGATACTTCAGAAGATCAAGAACCTGATGGTGAGACTCAAGAACTTAGTGATGAATCTGATAAGAAAGATGAAACGTTAAGTAGTGAAGAACGTACATACAAGAAACGTTATAGTGATTTACGTGATCATCTAAACAAACAGTCTGCGGAGATCAAACAGCTACAGGCTAAACTAGAGAATGCTGAAACAAGCGGTACTCTTAGGCCACCTAAGTCAGACGAAGATATTGAGGCGTGGGCTAATGAGTTTCCTGACATTGCGGCTATAGTAGAAACTATTGCATCTAAGAAAGCAGAGGAACGATTCTCTGGTGCTGAGGCAAGGCTACAAGAGATTGATCGGATTAGCGAAGAAGCTACTCGTAGTAAGCTAGAACAAGAAATCAGAGCCATACACCCTGACTTTGATGAACTACGTGATAGTGATGCTTTCCATGACTGGGCTAAGAAAGAACCTAAATGGGTCAAAGATGCTCTATACGACAACTCTGAAGATCCTGCATCAGTTGCTCGTGTAATAGATTTATACAAGATGGCTAAAGGTTTAGATACTAAGTCTAAAAAGAAAGCCACTAAAGCGGCGGCTTCTGCAGTAGTAACTAAACGTTCTACTAAGCCTGACTCTAATGATATAGCCGGACACTTTAGCGAGTCTCAGGTACACAAGATGACAGCAGATCAGTACGAAAAGAATGCTGATGCTATCATGGAAGCAATACGTGCAGGTAAGTTCACCTACGATATGACAGGTGGCGCACGATAATTGCAAATAAAGTATTGACATCTATGGTGTATCTAGTATAACTATAGGTGTCTTTAAAGAAATAGTAAGCCTCACTGTGTGACTACCTTACTATCTAAGACACTATCTCACTAAGTCTAAACATACCAATAATAAGACCTACCTGAACAAGTATAGGCCCGTGTATCTTTAACATCGTGACTGATCCTTACGAAGTAAAGCCTACATGCACCCTAGAAAGTACAGCCTCTTATAGGTTCGTTTAGCTTACTTAAAACTAAGCCAAACACCCAATGGAGGATTATAATGGCATTTGCAGTAGCAAGCGGATATACAAACTTACCGAATGGTAACTTTAGTTCCGTAATTTATTCAAAAAAAGTACAACTTGCATTCCGCAAGTCCACAGTTTGTGGAGACATAACTAACTCTGATTATTTCGGTGAGATCGCTGCACAAGGCGATACAGTGAAAATTATAAAAGAGCCTGAGGTAAGCGTATCAGCTTATGCTCGTGGTACAACAATAGCTGCACAAGATCTTGCAGACGCAGACTTCTCTCTAGTTGTAGATAAAGCAAACTACTTTGCATTTAAAATCGACGACATCGAAGAAGCACACTCCCATGTTAATTTCATGGACATGGCTACAAACCGTGCGGCTTTCCGCTTGGCTGATCAGCATGACCAAGAAGTATTGGGTTACTTAAGTGGTTACAAACAGTCTGCTCTACATGCTAACGCAGGTGCAGTAAACAACGTAGTAAATGGTACTAAAGCTAATACAGCGGCAGGTACAGACGAATTACTTGCAGCTAACAAGCTGAAAAAAGGTGACTTCGGAAACATTACTACAACTTCAGCAGGGGAACACTCTATCCCAGTTGCCGCACGTTTACCCGGAGCAACTGCTTTACCAACAGCATACGTATCACCAGCAATGTTGATTTCACGTATGGGTCGTTTGTTAGATCAGAACCAAGTAGACACTGCAGGTAGGTGGCTTGTACTTGATCCTATCATGATGGAAGTCCTTCGTGATGAAGATTCACGTCTGTTTAACGCAGACTTCGGTGAGTCAGGTGGATTACGTAACGGTCTAGTCTTGAACAACTTCCACGGCTTCCGTGTATATACTTCAAGTAACTTACCATCAGTAGGTACTGGTGCAGGTACAACAGGTACAGCTAACCAGAATGCTAACTACGGTGTTATCGTAGCTGGTCATGACTCAGCAGTAGCAACTGCAGAGCAAATCAACAAAACAGAAACATATCGTGATCCAGATTCATTCGCTGACATCTGCCGTGGTATGCATCTTTACGGGCGCAAGATCTTACGTCCAGAAGCGTTGATCACAGCTAAATATAACTTAGCATAATAAAACACTTTGAGGGGGCTGGCTTTATGTTAGCCCCTTTACGTACATTTAAAATCTCGTAGGAATTAACATGACGACTTATATAAACCTAGTGAATGAATTACTTCGTCGTCTTAATGAAGTCGAGATTAGTGAGGTTGATTTTACTTCAACTAAAAACGTACAGTCACTAGCTAAAGATGCTATTAATTCCTCTATACGTGAAATACTACAAGACGCACAAGAGTGGCCTTTTACTTTAGTAACGTATCAGCAGACTTTATCTTCTGGTACTAGTACGTATGACTTTCCTTCTGACTTCTCAAAAGCAGACTGGGAAACCTTTTATTTAACAAATGCTGTGTCTGCCTATCCTACACAACTACCTAGTATCTCTTATGAAAGTTATGTAGCAGATGTAAGAAGTTTAGATGATGTAGCTGGTACAGGTGGCTACGGTAAACCTACTACTATATATAAAACACAAAGCACTAAGTTTGGAGTTACACCTCCTCCCGATGCTTCGTATGTTATAGAGTATAGCTACTGGAAGTTCCCTACAGACTTAACTTTAAGTAGTGATGTTTGTATTATACCAGATAGATTTAGACATGTAGTACTTGATGGTGCTATGATGTACCTTATGCACTTTAGATCTAATGAACAATCGGCTCAGTTACACGCAGATAAGTTTAAGAAGGGTATAAAGACGATGAGAAGATTGCTAGTAGACAGTAAAGATTACTTAAGTTCTACAGTAATAAACCGAATGGGAAACTCTTTTTATAAGAATAGTGTTTAATGGCAGATAAACTCAGTACATATTTATCTGTTTGTACAGGAGGGTTGATCACTAACGTTGATCCCCTAACTCAAGCCTCAGGTTTGTCTGGTAGTGCTATACGTATGATAAACTATGAACCTGCCCTAGCTGGTGGGTATCGTCGTATTAGTGGGTATGCTAATGACTACGGTACAGTTCCCGGTACAGGTGCTGTACTAGGTGTAGCAGTAAATGGTAACTTAGACGATGGTATATTTGCATGTAGAAAACCTACATCTGGACATGATTATTTATATAAATGGCAAAACTCTAACTCCTCTTGGGTAGCTATACCCGAAGCTGGTAATCCTGATATGACTAATGTTAGTAGAATAAGGTTTACTAGCTTTAACTGGTCAGGCGAAGTACTACTTCTAACGGATGGTGTAAACCCTGCATCTACATATAATGGTACTGTTTACGCACAGATAACACATGCACAAGCTCCAAACAATCCTAAGTACTCTGAAGAGTTTGCATCTCATATATTCTTGTGCGGTGACTCCTCTGAACCCTATAATATATACTTTAGTGCTCCACTAAACTATTCTGATTTTAGTCCTGCTAACGGTGCTGGTGTTATTAATGTAGGTTATACTATAACAGCAGTTAAAAAGTTCCGTAACCAGTTATATATCTTTGGTGCTAATAATATTAAAAG
>Ga0213869_10000212_pt1 | contig 48122 bp, 58 predicted proteins | sample PICome_10_FD_160083 | JGI IMG/M metagenome (GOLD analysis project Ga0213869, IMG submission 160083) | Coastal seawater microbial communities near Pivers Island, North Carolina, United States - PICO132 | ecosystem: Environmental > Aquatic > Marine > Coastal | place: USA: North Carolina...
GAGTACTGTGAAGCAGGTACTGAAGTAGACTGTTCACACTGTGGCGGAGACGGCACAGTTCCAGGACAGGAGTATGAAGTTCAGATCACTGTCACAGAGCATCATGTAGTCACAGTCACAGCAACCAGTGAAGCTGAAGCAGAAGCACTGGCACACGATGTGTATCTAGACACTGACTCAGCATACACTGTGGACAAAACAATCCAACATATTGGCGAAATAGAGGTTGACAGTACAGCACATTGAGGCTATACTGTATACATAACTTAAACAAAAGGGCAAATAATATGACATATTCAACAGCAACACAAACAGCAGGCGTAATAGCAAATGATCCTAAACTGTACACTGTACTAGACTTAGAGACTATTATGGCAGAAGCTAAGGCTTCAGCAGCTATTGCGGCACAGAGCTACTTAGATGATTGGAATGCGAGCACAGGTGGTAACCAATACGGTGAGCCAATGTACTGTGGCTTTGCATGGGTTAACATCTACGGTGTTAAGGGCAACACCAAGCTGGGTCGTGCTATGAAGCAGGCTGGTTATGAACGTAGCTACGATGGTAGTCTACAAATATACAACCCAGCAGGCTATGGCGGACAGAGCATGGACGTTAAAGAAGCAGGTGCTAGAGCAGCGGCACTGGTGTTCGAACAGTACGGCTTCCGTGCTTACATGGGTAGTAGAGCAGACTAACTGCTCACAGTACGCGGCACTGTATGCAAGACCGCAACCTACTGCAGGGACATGCAGGACCAAAAAGCAATCGGAAACGGTTGCTTTTTTTTGAGCGAGGCGTCAGGGGAGTCCGCTCCCGAGTCGAGAAAAAATATTTTTTCAAAAAGGTCCGGGGGGTATGGGGCTTATAAACTGTAGTAAAATCAACAACTTATTAAGCCTTAAGCCTACAACTTTTAAAAATGTGGTGAGTTAAAATCACCACCCAGAATCTGTAAGTACTTGTATATAAAAAACTGCGCGGCATATTTTTTAGAGTGCAGAACCCATTTGGGCATGTACACTGCTTCTGACCGGAATCTAAGGAGGGGCTAATTTTTTTTGCTACAAATTTTTTATAGCACTATACGACCATTTTCGCGCATAACGTCTCTTACTATAGTTCTAGCCTTCCATATGTTTAGTTGAGGAAACTCACGCTGTACATATTCCTCTAGCATACGCTGTGTAAACATCTTGCTACCAGGTTCTTTTAGTTTAGCTTGTATACTAGCTCGAACGGTTTTATCATTAGTAAACATTGTCATATACATACTTACCTCTACTACAGCGAGCGACGGAGTCTAAGCGAGTTGTCAGACTTTAGGCTGTACACAGTATAAGTAAGTGTATACATGGAGTAATAGTATGTACAAACTCAAGTTCGGTTACAAGGACACAGCAACACCATTCATAAAGGATGTTAACACATTTACATTTGCTACAGATTTGTTGTTGCGTGGAGTGTATACAACACAGCCAGAAGAAGACGTACTAGTATTTGACACTGAGTCAGACTTGAACTACGCTATACTAGCATACAATGGCACTGCTAGTTTAGAGTGGAAGTCAGTCTAGAGTTTCAGTTTAAGACTCATCTTTTAGTCAATCTACACGTAAGGGGTATACTAGGGCTATAGTTTCGGCGTGTCGCCATGGTGTATGCAGAACAGTTTCTATATAGGCAGTCTAGTACACTATATTATCGCTACCGTTTTTTGCGTTGCAAACGCTTCGCGCTTAGTATAAATCTGCGTTAACCGCGTTGCGGCTGTGTGGGCTTCCGACCTTTCAGGCTTGCTAAATAACTGCATGAGGGCTTTAGTGTTTGTGTTGTTCGCAATGTGTTGTACAGCAACAGCGGACACTCTTGAGGATCTTCCACTAGACACAGAAATACCTCAACCTCTAGAACCTTCAGAACCTTATGTACCCCCAGTTGATGTTAGACTTGAATTGGCTAGACTTAATCCACAGTATGTGCTAGAAGAAAGTTTGGACCTAGAACTCGTACAAGCGGACAGTATACTCATAGACGAATATCGAGCAAGAGCTCGCAAAACAAATCCTTTTTATGGACTCTCAATCAAAGAACCACTAGAACCTAGACACATCAGTTTGTTCGTGCTGATGAATCTACTTGATGTGTATACCACAATGGAAGGTTCAAGTTATCCCTGTGTAGTAGAAGCAAATCCTCTACTGCCCAGCAAGCCCAGTCTAGAAGAATTGTTACTGTTAAAGAGTCTTGCAAGTTGGCTACAGTTGGACAACAATCTAGATGGCCAAATAGACTACGATCCTCTACTCTTACGTGAGACCACATTCATAACCACAATAGCAGTCATGAACAACTATGATGTAATACAGCGAGCTATGGACCTCTGTCCTAGATAAATATCAGTATGACAGCAAAAGTATACAACAGCAGTGCAAGTGAAACTCGTCCTAATACCAATTGGGGAGTAAGTGTAAGCATAGATGCTACTAGCAAAAGAGGCACTGTAGAAATTAAACCTACGCCTCCCAGCACTAGAGATCCACAAAAAGATCTAGTTAAAAAGTAGTTCCAAACTTCATTACCAGTAGCACACGAGGGCGTTTGGCAACAGGCGCTTCAGCTCTGTGCTTTTGACTACCATCAAACACATACAATTGATTCTTTTCAAAGTTGATTCGACGTGTTCCTGCGTCAGTATCAAACACAAATTCACCACCACCGGGTGTGGCCGCTGTGTATACAGCAGTTATTTCACCACCGTCCTGATGCCATTCGATATCTTGTCCAGGGTGTTGTACAGTAAGATGAGCTCGCTCACAGTTTAGTTGTGTGGCTTGTATGCGAGGAAAGGCTGAGCATTCTTCTATTGTTTCCATTGCCTTAATAACTAGAAACTTGATCATTTCATTGTTAGGATCAAAGTCTGTTGAATAAAATATTTGACTGTCAGTTTCTTGATTGTCATTGCGGCCGTATATAGTCTTGGGTGCGTTAGTACTGTCAGCATACTCTATATAGTAGTGTGGAGTCTTATAAGTGAAGTGTCTTTCTAGAAAGCGTACTAGGTCCTCATCGCCTAGCCATTTGTCGTATGTTATTACCATGTCTTTACCGTTTCTTTTATTAACTTAGGATATGCTAGTGCAAAGTAACTGTTCCATGCACTATCCTCTATCTCAGCATATATGTCTATACGTTTGTAAACATCTGCTGGTAGGGCCTGTGGTACACGCTGTTTCTTTACAACAGTACACCAAGGCTGATTTAGTGTGAACCAAAGGCTTTCACCTAGTTCACGTCTAATCCATATATCTTCCATTCGATCATTATGATGTAACTTACATTCAATATAACCTATGTAGTACTCCATTAAATATCATCACCTGGCAAGTTATTAATAAAACTTCTAAGAGCTGTACTATCAGCTTCTGCTTTTATCTTGGGCGCAGGCGCTCCGTTACCTGGATCTTGTGATGGTGTGTTCGAACGTTTTAGATTGTTTACTATACTGCTTGTGCTAGTTTTAGTTGTTCCAAAACTGTTTGTGTCATCATCATCTTCATCAAGATCTATAATACGCAGTGTGTCTACATCAAAGCCTAGATCAATCTTTTGACCTACGCCGCCACTGTTACGTGTTTTCATTAACTGTAATTGATAACGTCCACGCTCACGCATAGCTCTACTAGTAAAGATACCTAGTACGTTATCTGCTGTTTGAATCTTACTAAGTCCACCTGATATATGACTGTGATCAAATTCAATTTCTTCAACAGCACCCCTGTTCAACTGTGCCGCTGTAACAAATACTGTGTTCAATTCCATTGCTAGATTACGCAACTCTTCCGATACATACTTGTCTTTGATGTACAAGTTCTCTGCACTTACCTTTGCACCATTAGGCATAAGCAAGTCCAAGTAGTCAATTAACAGTACGTCAATCTTTTTACCTGTCTTAATTTCAAACTCTTTGATATAACTTCTTACGTCATTGGGTGTTTTACCTGAGGGCATATACTTAACTTGAAAGGCTCCTGACTTCTTGCCAATCATCTTGACCTTCATCTCAACATCATCAATGCTCTTGAATACATCTCTACTAGGTATGCCAGTAACCATACTGTCTACCCTCATACTAACCAATGCTTCACTAAGCTCTAGGGTCAGGTATAATACGTTCATGCCTGCAAGAGCCCAGTTAACTCCTAGGTTAGCCAAGAACAAACTCTTACCTGCACCCGAACCACCTGCAAAGATATTCAGCTCTCCTCTATTGAATCCACCGAACAGTTTCTTATCAATAGCGGCCCAACCTGTACTTACCTGTCCGTTTGTACTCTTGATACCTTCTAGTCTAGCTCTGGGGTCAGCAAAATAGTTTGTACCCAAGTCTTTTTGCAATCCAATCTGTACAGCCTTCTTGACTAAGTCTTCAACAGGTCCATACTCGCCCTGCTCTAATAAGTCAGCACCCTTTAAGATTGCTGCTTCAAGTGCCTTGTGTCTACTGAATGTTTCAAACTCTAACAGTAGCCAATCATAATGATTCTCTTGTAAATCGCCAGGGTGTTTTAAATTTGCATCTGTTGCCGCATTGATCATATCAAACGTGGGCATAGCATTATGTTCAGTTACATAATCATTCAAGAACCTAGCAGGTGCCTCCAAGCGTCTATCAAATGCCTTTGGGTTAAAAACTGTTTGGCATCTAACAAATGTCTCAGCATCTGTCATCATCATTTCTAGATATACTTTTTGTATATCATATCCATAATCTGTATTCTGTCTTGTCATATTAATATTATATATCCTACGTTACTGTTCATGTAAACCACTTTTTGGCTTTTAGTCTTATCTTTAATGCATTTGATTCTGCACTACTTACAATACTGTACAGTGTGTATAAACGACCGTGTGCATTAACACAGTCACCTATATCATTTATATCACTAGTCCAATCAGGCAAACTAACGCTCCAACCTAATTCTATAGCACGTTCTACTAGTTTACTTCCTGCACTATCTCTATCAGGAACAACTATAACTTCTTTGCCTATTCTGTTCAACAACAATGCTTGACCGTCACTGATCTCACTGCCACCCAATGCACATCCTTCAACGTGTATTGCATCAAGTTGACCTTCACATAGTATAGTAAAGATCTTTTGCATTCGTTGTTCGTCCATACCAAATACAAATCCTGGTTGTACTTCTGTCAAGTACTTAGGCTTCTTGTCTGGCAGTATACTACGAGCTGTCCAACCTACTACCTTACCTTCATATAAAAAAGGAATAATTAATCTATCACGATACCCTAGTTCGGGTGTCCAATAGTAGTCCATGTCATCAATGTACAAGTTACGCTCTTTCATGTATTCAAAAATCTTTATTAAGTTTTTGTCTACACCGCCTGGCTCCATCGCACAATAGTCTGCCCAGTCTTGTAACTTACGAGCAGATTCGGGCAACGGAACAGAACTAAATGTTGGAAGTTCGGCTATACGAGTTTTTGCCTCGACTCCTTCATTTTCTCTCATAACATCTAAGCCAACCTTGTTGATTACATCGTCAGGTGCTCCTAGCCACTGTAAGAGCTTACGCATCTTATGAGAAAAGTTTCTGCCCGGCTGCCAACTGGCTTTAAAACCACAGTTGAAACAATGATAGCTAACGCCTCCATCGTTTTGTATAACACCGCCACGTTGTCTTTTATCAGCACTTGTACCGTTATGCACACAGCAAGGCGCATTAAAGGACAGCCATCCGCTAGGAGTTTGTTTCCTCTTAGCAGGCAAATAGGCAAGGACAGTGTCAACTAATATACTCATACAAGTATTATAGCAGAAATCTATAGTAAAGTCAATGAGTTTTGATTACCGAAAAGTCTAGTTTCTTACTAGTATTTTAGTAATCTTTGTGTCAGGATCAGCACTAGCACTAAAGCGTAGATGATTGAATACACCATTAAAGTTAACTGGTACTGGCTCTGATTCACTACCAGTAAATGTAAGAGTAGCAATGTCAGCCCAGTGTGTAGTGCCGTCTACAGTGTTATCTAGTGTACCTTGTACTACAATATCACCTATGTAACTATCTGTGTACATAGCGGCTGTGTGTAAAGCAGAATTACCGTTAATAGCAGGTTCGGCTGTAATAGTTTCACTGTTCCATACTGTGCCTGCTTGTGTGAATGTTGTAATTGAATAACTGTTAGCTGGTCCAGGAAATGCTGAAGCACTTACATAGATTGTGCCAGTTGCACCAAATGCTTCGTCGTTGTATGTAATTGTTTTTGCACCAGTAGTATTGTCAACTAGGTATAGACTATATGACAAGTATTGTTGCTTAACATTAAGTAAATCGTTTTCAGTTACAGTTACGTTGAACAATCCTCTAGTTGCTGCACTATCGTCTCCGACATTAAGCACACCATCGTGTTCAATAATTAGTTTTTTATTTTCATCGAAAGCAACAAACTTAGGCGTTTTGCCTGCGACATCGATTGGTTTTTGATCACCGTTTTTAAGACGAAACTCAAGCACATTGTCTATGCCTTTGTAAACTGTTAGATTTCTTTGATACACTGGTCTATACTCCGTTATGAATCCTGCTTCATTAGCAATAATTGTAGTCTGATTAGGAACTAAATACCTTGACGTTAACATAAGTATATTTATTACAAAAAGGTTCTAATGTTATTAAAAGATATTAAAGAAAACTTTCCCTTTATAAGTGTTGTGCATTACGGTGGCAACGAGTACGTCGGCATCATCGTAAATCAAGATCAGTACGTTACTACAATGTACGTGTACACATCACTTCATACAGAAGAAGACAAAAAGTTATTGCTAGACTTAGGCGATATATGGTGGTGGGAAAGTAATCGATTGATTCCGATTAGTATCTTTCTTCGTAACGAAATTCAAAGTCTTGGGTATTCAATGATTACAATGAATAGTAAAGATGTAAAGGTTACACTAGGGCCAACAGTTAACTTAGGCAATCTAAGTATTAAAAGAGTGAAACGTAAACAAGTCCAACTTGTTAAAAAGCCTAAGGATTAAATTCCTCACATATTAAATTCATATGTACTACTACGCTCATTGCATAAGCAAAGGCGTGAGCCTTCTTGAAATAATATTCATTGTTTGTTGGCTTCGACCAAACTTCTTTTTCTATTTCTTCCCAGCTCTTGTCTGCTAAGTGTCTCTTGGCTGGGCGTATGATTGCCAGTGTAGCCGCCAATTGCGGTACCGAAGTAGGCTTCAATTGCTTTAAGAGAGTGTCGTGCCCTGATAGATGAAATACTTTGTCGACGAAGTCTTTGTGCTCCAGTAGTTGCCATATTGGTTTCCTTTCCATAAGTTCTTGTAAATGTGCCTCATCTTTAACATCTTTGTATATAGACACATTTAAAAAATCTAGTTTAAAGTAACCTCTGTCTTCTGCTGTCTTGTGTTCGATTGTAGATATATTATCTACAGGATTGTGTGGTATTTCTGTAGCATACACACCAGTGTTATGTTTCTTACCGCTGTCTAGTTTTGCTACACGGTGTTGTATCTTGTCTAATATAATACTTCTATCAGCAAAATCTATATCAATATCTGGCATTATAAATTGCTCTCCTTTGCTACTTCTTTTACAAGAGCAACATCTGACGGCTGTCTTTGAAACCGTACAGCCCAATGTTTGGGATCAGTAATACTATATATCATTCCTAATTGTTCATCGTTAAACTTACCTAGCATTTCTTTTCCGCTATTACAGTTTAGCACTAGCCAAGGACTTATCTTTCCGTCCTTTATGTGCCACACCGCTCTATTTAAACTTACATAGTTAAAATAATGATTCCATACACTATTGTTTTCTTCAGCCCATTCCATCATAGTCATTACACTACGTTCTAGTGCTGTTTCAACACCTTCTTTACGTATTAGGTTAATTGCATATTTTTCATACATGTCTTCACGACACCAGTGATCAAGTTTAACTCCACTAGTTACTACATAGTCAATATACTTTTCAGGATACAATGGCTTTACGTTATTAATAAAACTTCCAAACTTTACAAATGCATTATAGTAAGAACTTTTACAAAACTCTTTATATGTTTTATCTTTCCTTGCACCTGCACTTAATTTATAAAACTGATTGAATGCATAAAACCCTAACTGTACACGTTTTTCTTTTTGTTGTAAGTGTCTGCGTTTCTGCTCACACATATGGACCAGTAATGTTTTTTCACGAGAATATCCTGTGCCACAGTACTCACATACAAACGGTTTAGGTTTAGAGTTTTGTTGCAATGTCATGTTCTTCCGCGAGTTGTTTAAGTTCTTTTGTTGTAGATATTCTAGCAAGTAATTCAACCTCGTCTGTCTTCATGTTAGGGTACACTTGTTCAAGTAGTTTGATTGCATGATTGTTATTGCCACCTTTCTTCTTGAAACCAATGTATGGGTGAAATTGTATGTCGCCCCAGTTACCACTAGTACACAATAGTTGCCACATTAGTAGTGGATGTCCTTTTTCTTTACCAACACCTATTGTATTAAAATGTTTGTTGTAGTGTTCGTTAACTTTGAATATAGCCATCTCTTGTTTATCACGGCTTCCTCTAACAGCACTAACGTATCTGTTTAACAACCAAAAACTTACAGACTTTTGTTGTTCGGGAGATAGTTCTTTCCAAACGCCTTTGCCGTTTAGATCAATAGATGCTAATACATCTTTTATTGGGAATTTATCTTGTGCCATAAGTCTACATCCTCGGGTGCGTTTATTTCTACTCCATTATATTGTACACTCAAACAACCTATTTGCCAACCGTTTTTGAGCCACCGCAACTGTTCTAGTTGCTCAATATTTTCTTCTTGTGTTACTTCAAGTGTTGAATATTTTTCTAATGCATCTCTTCTATATCCGTATATGCCTAAATGCCAATCGCCATAGCCAGTCATGCCTCTGCCAAACCACAGAGCTCGATCTCCTGAACGTACCATCTTAACTGTATTAGGGTCATCTTGTTTTTCTTTAGGCATCTCTGTAAACGCTGTTGTTACAGAGTGATGTTTTAGATGCCATCCTACTTGTTGTATCGTAGCAACGTCAACATCAGGCATGTCACCTTGTACATTAATAAACTCAGTGTACTCTGATAACAACGGAGAATGTTTTACAGCACCTGCACATCGTTCTGTGCCGTTAGCATATTCATCTACTTCGTCAACCCATGAATGTCTAGTAGGGATTACTTCTGCAATACGCATATCATCAGTAAGCACGTATGTTGGTATCTTAGACGCAATACAAGCGTCATACACACGTTTTATCATGGGAACACCATCTAACATACACAACGGCTTTCCAGGGTAGCGTGTGCTGTTATATCTAGCGGGTATAAGAATAGCTAACGATGTCACGTACCACTCCTTCAAAGTCTTCTAGTCGTAACATATTAGGTCCGTCACTAGGTGCTACATCAGGGTCAGCATGGACTTCCATAAAGAAGGAGTCGATCCCAAGAGCAGACCCAGCACGAACGAGCCCAGGGACATAATTACGATTACCGCCACTAGAGTCACCCTGTCCTCCCGGCTTCTGTACTGCGTGAGTGCCATCCAACACGATAGGCACATCATAATTATCAAGCATATACTGTAGACCAGTGAAATCCACGACAAGAGTGTTATATCCAAAACTAGTTCCTCGTTCAGTTATCCAAACTTCTTTTGCACCTTCAGTTTTACTTAGTACACCTTTCATATCCCAAGGTGCTAAGAACTGACCCTTTTTTATATTTACTATTTTACCTGTTTTACATGCAGCTTTTATTAAGTCTGTTTGTCTACAAAGAAATGCAGGTATCTGTATAACATCAACGGCGTCATCATAATATGCACCAATCTTTAATATTTCATTTTGATTGTGTACATCTGTTAGTGTTTTAATATTTAACTTTTCTTTTAATGTGCGAAAGTCTGCCATCGTTGCAGGCAATCCTTGTCCGCGGATACCAGATGCACTTGTGCGATTTGCTTTATCATAACTTGCTTTGAAATAATACTCAATGCCAAGTTTATCGCACACACGTTTACATTCTTTAGCAATTTCATAACTTTTATCTAGTGATTCGTGTTGACACGGTCCTGCTATAATTCTCACTTGTTACACTCCTGTCTCATCGTCTCTCCTTTGTTTATAATATTCATGTGAGCAATATGCATCACAAAATACATGTTGGTGATCTGGGGTATGATACTTTATTTCAAATACCCTTTCACCACATGTACTACATTTATTCATGACCAGACCAATGTCTACGACCTTGAGCTCGGTTTATTAGATCACTAAACCTGTCTGCTATTTCTCGTAGCTCTTTGCTATCTTGTTCTCTTGCTAAGTCGTGCAACTTAGTTAACATTAAACTGTCATCTACCCATTGTTCGTCACTCATGATTTCTCCCATCCTATTTGTTCCCAAGGAACATCTTTATTTCCGAAATGTCCGTATACGCAATTAGCACTATACTCATGGAAGTTAAACAGATCAAATCTATCAATTATTCCTTTAGGTGTTAGATCAATTTCGTTACGAATAAACTTTTCAATACTTCGATTATATCCGTTGCTGTCAACATAGATGCTAGTAGGTTCTTTAACACCAATTGCATAACTTAGTTGAATCTGGCACCAATCTGCCATGTCATCTGCTACTACATTCTTTGCTAACCAACGTGCCATGTAAGCAGCACTTCTATCTACTTTTGTAGGATCCTTACCACTAAAGGCACCGCCACCGTGAGGAGCAAAGCCGCCATAAGTATCAACGATAATTTTACGACCTGTAACTCCGGCATCACCATCGGGGCCGCCAATAACAAAATTACCAGTAGGGTTAAGATGCCATTTTGTATTCTTATCAACTAAATCTCCTAATACAGCAACTGCTGACTGTTGTGCTAGTGCCGTTGCTAATTCATTTTTGCCTTCGGCGTGTTGTGTGCTGATAACAATTTGATCAACACGTTTTGGTTTGTGTCCTTGATACTCTATACTTACTTGTGACTTTGCATCTGGTCCTAAAAAGTCTACAGTTTTTCTAACAGTATTTAATGATTCTAAAATATTGTGTGCATAATATATTGGAGCAGGCATATATGCTTCATTATCGTTGCAGGCATATCCAAACATAAGTCCTTGGTCGCCTGCCCCAAAGTCGTCTGTACCTAATGCAATGTCCGAACTTTGATTATGTATTTCATTATAAATTTTTAAGTTCTCCCAATGAAAGCCATCTTGTTCATAACCAATTTCTTTAACTTTGTTTCGGACGATTTCTTTTACTTTGTCTTTGCTTACATTAAAGTTCTTTACTTCTCCAGCTAACGTTACCATGTTAGTAGTTACTAGTGTTTCTACAGCAACACGAGTAGTTTCGTCTCCTGCTTTTAGACCAGCGTCAACAAGTGCATCACTAATTTGATCAGCTACCTTATCTGGGTGTCCGTTGCTTACGCTTTCGCTTGTAAAAATATAATTGTTCATATTAACTCCTTACTCAGTTATGTCGAGTTTCTTTAACAGTATAGTATGTTGTTACTAGTTGATCTAATAATTTTTTTAAAGTTGGATAAACTTCTGATAGTTCGCACAATTCTTGCCATTCGGCATAACTTAACAAATCGCCTTGTGCTCTAGCAACCCCTGCTGGGTCACCACCTATAATCCAACGTGGTAATTTATTATGTGGTGCGTCTCTATATCTTGCATATACAACTCCGTCGTTACGTTCGTATATTAGTGCGGCACCTGGTACCATTTTATTTTTCGATTGCGACATCTAGTTTACCTTTTTTATTAACATTATTATAAACTACAATTCCGTCTATGCTGTGTTGTATCATTTCAGTCCACCAGTCTTGGTCTTCAATTATTAAATGAGCATTGCGACCGTCTGATAATCTTTTACGAGCTGGTAGTGTATCGATACGCAACCATATGTACTTGTTAGCAAGTGTATCTATATGATGTAATACTTGCCCAATAAATTCAGGCTCAATGTGTTCTAATACATCGTTGCTGAATACACAGTCTACTTCAGTTGCACCATTTGCATAATAAACTACAGCAGGATCATATCCTGCAAAGCCTGTGTCTGGATACTGTTCTTTTAATTTACCAAGTATAGTACCTTTACCACAGCCGTAGTCGAGTACACTAGAAGGCTTCCATTTGTCCATATAAGTATGAAATTCACCTAAGTCTTTCATCTTGCCGCCAAACCCTTTGAGTCGTGTTTTGTCGGCATGTATTATACGAAGCTCTTCTATGTACTTTTTACTGTACATTACTTAACTGGACTTCCGACTGTACGTCTAACAATATCATCGTGATTAAACTCTGCCCAGTATAGTTCAAATGCTACACCGTCTTCTATTCCTTCAAACTGATGTACTTTGCCTGGCTTTACTTGCATAAAGTCTCCAGGATTTAAAATAGTTTCGTCAACTAATCCTTCTTGATCGTCTTGCCAAACACGTACTAACATCTTGCCTGACTCAACAAAGAAGCCGTTCCATTTAAATTTGTGTTCGTGTTCTGAACATTTAAATCCGCCTTTATATTCAATACGATGAAACTCTAGTACACCGTTTGCGTGAATCAATTCTGTTTGACCCCATATTTTTCCTGCTTTTAAAGTCATGTGTTTCTCCTTATAATAACTGACCAAAGTCTATAACTTCACTTTGTCTGCTTATCTCTTTAATAAAAAATGCACACAAAGGATTGTCGCCTTCTGTAATAGGTATTGAAAGTAACTGTCCGTTCTTTACTTTTGGAAAATACCATTTTACATCTGAGTAAAAGTTAGTAATCTTTACAGTGCCAAAGTCAACTTTAAAACTTGTTAACGGATTAAAGAGGAATGCTTCAAATCCTCTATCATTAATACTTGTTAGTGGTAGTACTTCTAAGTCAGCTCCACTTTCACTATCACCTACTGCAATGCTCCAATCAACTGGCATCATTATTTCTTTTCCATTAATTTCCATTACCATTGCTGGCGCACTAAATGATTCTAAAAAGATCATTGGTACAAAAAAGAAATCAGTGTTACTAGGATCACTGTTATCTAATACAGCAAATCGTATTTCATCTTCAATCTGTTCTGGCATATCGTTTAGTTCAAACGATTTATTTTCTAGCGTTAATATTCTCATATGTTAGTTCCATTCTACTTTTTCTATAGTGAAAGGATATTGTGCTTCCTTATAGAATTTTTTTCGTTGTGTTAAATGTCTCTTCGCATACTTACATGTAGATGTTAAATCCCATATTTGCACGAAGTCCTTGTCCTTTGCCTTTCTTACGCCTCTACCTATACTTTGTATAACCCTAACAAAACTTTTGCCAGGTTCAATAAGTACAAGATTGAAAATTCTAGGAATATTAAGACCAACAGCTGCTACACCATATGTAGCAATAATAACTTTGTTAGTACCTTCCTTAATCTCGTCGTATGTTTCTTTTCTGTCTTTAACCTTAACTGTGCCACTAACAAATGTGCTACCAGGAATAAGCTCTGCTAACTGTTGTCCTGCACTAATTCTATCTACTAATATTAAAGTATTGCCTGACTGAGAAACTGTGTTTAATAATTTGCCTATATATTCTAATCTATTACTATCTGTTACTAGATATTTTAATTCTGATTGATAATCTCTGTGTTCAACAACATCGATTAACTGTACTACATTAACATGACATTCAGCAAGTACGCCTTTGTCTTGTAATTCTTTTGCAGTAATGTGTCCAATAACTGGTCCAATACTTGCATGTATACTTTCAAACTCAAACTTTTCTTTTGGAATAGTTCCAGTAAGTCCCCAACGTATTGGAGCATTACGTAAGTTTTGTGTAAGTAATTTTTTTAATACTTCTGCTTTTGCTTGGTGTACTTCGTCAATAATAATTGTGCTTACACCTTCTAAAAATTCAGCAAGACTCAGCACAGCAGAACCATCTTTAGTTTTCTTATCTAAGATGTTTAAGCTCTGCCAAGTACAAATAGTATGAGTCTTGCCAAGTTGTTTCCTATCACCAAAGTATACACCGACGTCGAGTCCACAGTTTATATAATCCTCTTCCGTTTGTTCAACAAGAGATTTATTTGGCACAATTACAAGACTACGTCCGTAAGGCTCACTGATATGACTTAATGTTGCTGTGGTAATAGTTTTACCTGCACCAGTTGCAATCTGTTGCAAGCTCTGCGGATTATCAAGGAAGTTGTTGATGGCTTCAACTTGGTAATCACGTAGAATAATGTCTTCACCTTCTGCAGGGTGACCTTCGGGCCATTGGACGCCTCGATCCTTCCAGTAATCTTTTGTTACTGGGGTGAAGTTTAATTGTATAGGATGTCTTTGATCTACAATGTCTACTATTTCAACATTTTCTTTTTGTAATATTGAAACTACTGTGTCTAAATGATTAACATAACCTGTACCACCTATACCAAAAAATGCAACCTTGCCGTCCCAACGACCTAGTTTATATTGCGGCATATACCTTGCATACGGTACTTCAAACTTCAATGCATTTGATAATTTACGGCGTACATCTACATCTAAACCTTCCAGTTTAATGTTTACTTCGTCTTGTATTATTAATCTACAACTCATATTTTTTCTACTGTACTTCCTCTCCAAACTACATCGTTGTCGTAATGCATTACTAAATCAAGAGCACCTAAATAAGTTTCTATCTTAGGTGGTTGCCTTGATTCAGTTGTAATGCCTGTGATTGGCACCCAGTCAGATGTCAATAACGGTTTTGGAACTTTATTATTACTAATATACACTATTTTGGTATTTTTGTCAACCGGATTGTTTAAATTATTCTCTTTGATATAACGATTAAACTCTACTGCATCAGGTTCTTTATTTTCTAATCTAAACATAACAGACATATTATCACTTGGTATGATTCCGTTAAATGCTCTATTAAATTCGTAAAGCTCGTCTCTTGCATACTTTTCATTTAGAACAATTACTAATGGAAAGCGAAATAATTCTAGTATAGTTTCTACTAAATTATGAATAGTAAATTCAGATGGCTTAACTAAGACGTGTGTTTGTTCTCGTTGAATTAATCGTTTAGTTAATGGTAGTAAAGATTTTAAAGTTTGTTCTAAGTCATTTTGATCAAAGTGAGATAGGCCTAGTAATTCTCTTCTATCATAAAACTTATATAAGTTATTAGGCGTTGGTTCTCCTAACGCTGACACAACGTAGTTAACACCGTTCTGATGTAAGTTCTTAAGATTAAAATTATATATACCAGGAATATAGTTGTTCTTGTTTTGCATTATTTCTGTTATTTTCCTATGTTGGTTAAGTAATTGCTCCTCAATATCAAAGTGCGAATTTTTAAATTCTTCTACTATTTGATAGATAGCAGATTCAGTTAGTTGGAACGAATGTACCTTTTCAAGTTTATCGTATCCAAGATGCACAACATTGTTTTTTAAATTTTCTTTTTTAGCAATTAATTTTTTACTAAAAACAAATCGTACACCAATATAAGGTTCATCCTGCCCGTTGTCAATTACTTTGATCCATTTTGCTCGATCTAACCTTCTTAACGGAATTCTTAATGTGTTAATACATTCATTAAGATCTATATTGTGTTCTACAAATTGTGATTGATATGTTCCTGTTAATTTTTCTTTAACAGCTTCATATTGACGATCTGTAAAACCAATACCTCTAAAAGTTTGTCTAGCAATACTACCTAGAAAATTAACATCTGGCGATTCAACATCGAACTTAGGACCTGTATGTAGTCCTATTAATAACTCTAAGCAATCTTCGCAAGTTTTCATGGGTATAGTTCTCCTCAACTAATACATATATTTTATAACAAAATGCTTGTAAAGTCAAGAAGATAATTGGTTTAATAAGTGATTTAACGGAATACCTTGTGCTATTTCATCTATAGTATGTTCAGTGTGTGCATACTCTTCAAGCCATTCTTGCCTTGCACCCATGTGTGGATCTTCAATATCTTCTAATGATGCATTAGCAACATTCCATGCTAAACTTGATGGTCCTACAAATGCAGGTACACCGTTTATAATACTGTGTATGCCTGGATTACTAGACCAACTTACTGTAGCCCATATGTTGTCAAACTTCATATCAAAGTCGTCATATGTGCCTGTAAGTTTACGTGGGTCTTGCCTTAATACATTTTTAAATTCGTGTTCTATATGAGGCAATGGACATCTAGGATGAGGCCTAAATATTATAGGACGATTTGTATATTGTTGTATTTCTGTAATAGTCTTTTGAACCCATTGGCTCATTGGAGGCATGCCTGCCCATTGCAGACTCTTGTCGTGTTGCCCACAAATAAGAATATATTCGCCTTCAGTTCGCCAAGGTTTAAGTTCTAAGCCAAAGCGTTTAGCACGATTACTACTTCGAGTAGCATTGCCAAAATAAGCATCTTTGTTAATGCCATTTAATCCAACCTTCCATGTTGTGCCTCTTTTTATGCCGCCTACTTCTAATACTATAACCGGTCTATCTAATAAACGATTCTGTTCCCATACCGTCTTGTTTTGTGCCATCCGTCCGTTCCAAAGAACACTCCATATAACGGCAACGTCATAGTTTTCATAATGCGTCATAACTCTATAGGGCTCATTATATATGACTGTATGGCCAGCATCGGTCACACTTTTGGCAAATGCTTCAAAAATTGGCTTGCTATTTAGTGCGCCATAATCAGTGTAGAGACAAAAAATCATTGTTAAATACCTTATATAGTATTTAAGAGGATTAACGAATGACTGACATAACTGTGGTTACAACTTTTCACCAACCAGGACTAACATTATACGGACAAAGATTTTTAGATAGTTTTGCAGAAAAAGTTGATAGTAGAATTAAGTTACTGGTATATGCTGAGGACTGTAACCCTATAAATCCTAATCCAGAACAGATTACGATACTCAACGCAAAAGAAGCATTGCCTAAACTAAATGCTTTTAAAGAGCGTTGGAAAGATGTGCCTAAAGCAAACGGCATACCTCCACAAGATATTAAAGCACGTAGACCGCGTGATCACCATAAAGCATTTAAGTGGGACGCTATACGCTTTGCTAATAAGACATATGCTGTGTATGACGCTTGTGAACGCTCTAAGGGCTGGTGTGTGTGGATGGATGCAGATACGTTTGTACACAGTAATTGGTCATACAATGAGTTTAAAGAATGCTTACCAGACAATCAATGGATTACATATGTTGGTCGAGGCAAAGGATCACAGACATGGCCAGAGTGCGGATTTTATGGAATGAATCTTAATCATCCTGTGTGTCACGAGTTCTTAAAAGAGTTTGAACGTGTATACGAACAAGCAGAAGAAGGTATATTTTTATTAGAAGAATGGCATGACAGTTTTGTGTTTGGTAATATTCTAAATAGATTTAAATCAGACTTTCCTAATGCATTTGATTACAGTGCAGAAATGTATCTTCGAGAAGCAAAAACAGGCGGTGGCGGACATCCGTTAATTAATACTATACTTGGTAAATGGATTGATCACATGAAAGGTGATCGTAAAAATACAGGAAAAAGTTTACCTAAAGATATTATGGTTAATAGAACTGAGTCCTATTGGACTAGGAGATAAACTGTCTCATATGACGCCAACAAGATCCGTTTGTTAATTCACTAAATTTCCAATGCATCATACTAATACGTTGTAACCAACGTTCTCTATCATATTCTAATGGCTTTTCAATATGTTTAAAGTCTGTGTTTGATACTTCAGAACACTGACTATTTCTCGGATCAGTTAAGAAACAATGATAGCCGTTTATAATAGGCCCAACAGCTGCACTACTATTGTGATTAACTACTGCCCATGCATTAAGCATGTCTTGTTCGTAAGGTGTACCAATCTTTGATATTGATATCGACGGCTGACCTTTTAAGTTAGCATGTAGAGTTTTTAAATAATTCTTTGCAAATCGATCACCAGGGTGCGAACGTATAATAATATGTCTATCTGTATAACGTCTTATATTAGCAATAGTCTTTAGTGCCCACGTTTCTACATTTAGTCCGCCCATACTCCAGCCGCCATTTCGTTGTAACATTAATACAATATGGCCGCCTGTTAATTTATATGGTTCTAATTTTATTCCTGTATCTTGAGATATTTGTGTCCACCGTGTAGGATCTATTTCGCTATCACAATATTCTCCTGTAGTAGGAAATACACCGTTAAAACTGTAACGTAAATATCCATGTGGGTTTGTTTTATCGTGATACAAAAATAAATTAGCATCTGCTGTAGCAGAATGCTTGCCAGTAAGTTTTTGTGTTTTTATAATTGTTTTACGTAGACGCAAATGCTCAGTAGTAGTTTTGTCATAGACCCAACCTTGAATCATACCAACGTCACAATCTATTAAGTTATTTTGATCATGCAAAATACCAATGTCGCCAGCGGCATTAACACCGTTAACAAATTGTCTTAACAATTCAGGTTTTTGCAGGTTTCTGTTTCCAGCAGGAACAGTTTTCAAATAACTTACAACTTTCATGAATTAAGTAACTTCCAGGCAGTGCCTGTTCTTAATTCTTGTGCTGTAAATTGACAGTATGATAAATGTGCCGCATACCTTATAACATCTTCTTTTTCAGGTACTTCTGGTCTTACAACATCACGTAAGTTATTACTACATAGTACTGAAGCTGCATTTGGTGCTAGTGCAATAGCAGGTATGCTATGTAGTACAGCTTCTGTTGCTGCAATACTGTTATACGTTACAAGGCATGACGCTGTATCAAGTGCGTCCCATATTGTATCTGTAGTAACACGTATACGTCTGTCTGGTTTCTTTCTAATTTCAATTGGTGCATTAGTTAAAGTTTTAATTGTGTCAACAGTATTCTTTAACCACTCGTCTAAGTTTTCTCCGTAAAACTTCATTACCTTTTCGCTTGGCGGACAAATTAAAATCTTCTTATTATTTTTTCTAGGCTTACGCCATTTCCAATTAAGTTTGCCAAGTCGATCTAAATCTCGATCAACAATAGGACCTAAGTTTTGTAGATTATTTCTTGTGACTCTGTGGTAGTCTTTACGTGATCCCGGTTGTAAATAACCTGTATCAATTGCATAATAATCTACTTTATTTTCTATACAATACTTTAATGCTTTCTGACTTCCACCGCCTAGACCTCTTATAACTAAGGTGTTTTTAGTGCCTTCTTGCAAGTTGAACTCGCTAATGTTACCACCACACCCTATAATGAAATCTTGCAAATAAGGATCATATTCTAATCCTTTCTTGTCAAGATCAAAGTCGTCTGCGCCGGGTGCGATAGCCGCTACTTTTACTCCCATTCTTTTCTCCGTTATATGTTTAATTGTTTCTTTTGATTTGTAAATTGCTTCTGTTGGGTCTATAAGATTTTGTAAATAGGCATTTAGTAATGTTTTAGTTTCTTTAGGCAATGTTAATTCGTCTATCTCAACTGTTCTATTTTTTAAGTCTTTTACTTCTTGAGTAAGTTCTTTAACTCTATCTTCGTACATAGCCGCTTGTGCTTCATACCATTCTTTACTAAATGGACAATTACGATATTGATCAAACCAAGGACCACCTTCAGTGTAATGTAATGCTTTTGGTTGTCCGTCACGTACAGGCTTATACCAACCAACTAACCAATTCCATTCGTGACTAATCTTTCCTATTTTGTCATCAGTAAGCCAACTAAATCTATGCATATACTTGCCGTCTATAGTAGGATCGTTAACTAACTCTTTGTCAACAACTTTATTATCAGGATGACCGCAATTCCATAATACAGCACTTGACCAGTTTTTACGTGGATAGTTAAGTTGTTTTTGTCCGTCCATCTTTTCTCCTTCTTTAGGAGTATAGTCGTGATGAACACACATAACAGCATAATTATCATTAACCTGATCAAACAATTCTTTAATGTCGGTCAAGAATAAAAAGTCACAGTCAATAAACAATGCCCAGCCTCTGTGACCCATTAAGTCTGGAACTAGGAATCTAGTAAATGTAAATTCTGTACTAGCCAGTGCATCTTCTTCTCGCCAATACATATTATCTCTTACAAGGTTATGTCTTTTTAACGGCACAATTTTAACTGGTACTGTTGCATGTTTTAGTATGCTTGCCTTACAAACCTCAAAAGCAATAGGCTCTCTAGAGTCCCAGCCTACATAAACTTTTAACGGTTTTTGTTTTTTTATTTTATCTTCGCTCAATGTCTTCCTCCACGCATTCAGTACCATACTGTATTTCAACTAGTGTTAACGGTTCTGTTGTTTCATTTGCTAACTGATGCCACATGCCTTGCGGTATATGTAAGCTCTCGTGTGTTCTATATGTTCCATATAAATCTACATCAGTTGATGTATCTAAAGTGTAAACGGTTGCTGTACCTGTACTAACAAACCAATGTTCACTCCTGTGCTGATGCCGTTGCATAGATAATTTTTGTCCTGGATCAACTGTTAATTCTTTTACTTTTACTTCTTTTCCATTTTCATGTAACACTCTATAGTACCCCCAATTCCTATCTGTTTTAGGTTGTTTCCATTCGTCTAATATCCAGCTACTACTATTTTGCTTGTCAGTGCCACCGACACCAAATACAAAATCTACATAAGGCATATCGCCGTATGTTTTCATTTCTGGGATATTATCGTTAGTTCTATCTCCGCCGTTAGCAAAGATTACTTTAGTTCCACTACCGTGTGTACTCAACGTGTGGAAGATTGCATGACAAGCAGTATTGTCGCTGTCATCAAATCCAATTACTTTATCAACAATGGATAGTTCTCTGATGATAGAAATGCGTTCTTCGAAAGACATAAAAGGTCTGCCTTTCTTTCGAGTTAACCATTCGTCTGAGTTAACTCCTACAATTAGTTTTGTTCCTAATTTTTTTGCTTCTTTAAAATAAGCAATATGTCCGGAGTGAAGCGGGTCAAAGCCGCCAGTTACTAATACGATGCGTTCCATGCTAGTATTTAGTGCGTACTTAATGGTAGGAACTATATTATGGTGTTATTCCCAACCGAACACATAATCCTTTCTTACATTAGTAAGCTCAACAGCACCGTGGTCTTTTAAGAATTTACCTGCACAATAATTTGTATCTGGGTGTTGCTCACAAACTACAATTGGCTTATATTTTAGCAAGGTATCTATTGCACCTTTAAGTATTTCAAGTTCATAACGCTCACAGTCAATCTTAACTAGCCCGAACTTTGGTAAATCAATGTCGTCTAGACGTCGAACATTAATAGATCCTTCCCCTTCGATAACATGACTAGCACCAGTATTATGACTGTCATACTTCATATCAATAGTTGAATTTTTATTACCTAATGCACACTTATGTATTTCAACATTTAATCCTTGAGTGTTTTTTTCTAAGCAAGAATATACTTGTTCTAAAGGTTCAAATGCAATAACTTTATTAAATTTTCTAGTTAAGGGTTTAGCCCAAAGCCCAACGTTTGCTCCAATATCTAAACATACATTAAAGTCAGTAACATGTTGATAAGCTGCTTCTCTTACATCATCTTGATATTCAGGAGGGCCGCCTCGACGAACTCTTTTCTTAATCAGTCTTTCAAAATGGTCGTCAGTTGACGGCATCCAGTATTCAAATACTTGCTTCATAACTTTTCCATTATTACAATATATTTTACAACATTAATAGGTGGACCTTTTTTTGGTTGTGCAACATGATCCATTATATCTTCGTGTATAATTTTCCAATCAGATATTGCTTGTATCTTACGTTTCCACCATTTAGGTTTTTCAATAATTAGATGTGCATTACGTCCGTCGCTTAATGTTTTCTTTGCAGGATGACATGCTATTAAATGGTATTGATATCTAGTAGAACGCTTACATAGGTCTTGTAATGTTTCGTCAATTAAATGTTCTTCAACATGCTCTAGCACATCACTACTATAAATTAATTCAACTTCTTCAGGTAAAGGATTTGGAAACGTTGCAGGATCAAATGTGTGTAAAAGAACATTAGGATATTGATTTCTAATGTATTCGCTAGTGCCGCCTTTGCCAGCACCAAAGTCTAAAAAACTTTTTATATTTTTTTCTTCAATTAACTTATTAACTACTAATGGTATTCCTTTAGTTACTCCAAAAGTTTTTTTATTGTGTAGTATTTTTAGTTCTTCAACATATTCATTAGAATGTGCCATTCAATCTCCATTTCATTATATAACACCTATTAGTGCGTTTTTAGATCCTACGTTTGCTAGTTTTCTATATTTGAGATCTCTAAGCAGTTCCATAACAATATTTTTTCTATAACCAAATCTTTCAGCGTGACCTTTTTGTTCGTATAGTATAACAGGTTTAAATTTTTCAATTGTTTTCATTCCGCCCTGAACAACTAAAGGCTCATATCCTTCAACATCCATTTTAATAAAGTCTACATTTCCAAAATTGTAACTGTCTAATGTTCTTATTTTAATAGAACCGTTTGTGTCTTTATCAACATGGGTCCTAAACGTGCTTAAAGGATCAAAGTCTATTGCTACTTCTTTTTCTCTATCACCTAAACCGCAATTATATATATTAACATTTCGAATATCAAACTTTTGCATATTTTTTTTAAAACATTGATTCAGTTCAGGAACTATTTCAAAAGAAGATACTTGTTCAAAATACGGAGACATGTTGTAAGACATAAGTCCATAATTTGCACCAATGTCAATTCCATGGCGCATGTTTTCACAAAAACTTAATGCTATATCAAGTTGTTCTTTTTGGTATTGTAGTACGTTTTCGGTTCCTTGAGCTCGGATTGCTCTTTTTAAGGTTCTATCACCTTTTAGAACAGTCCAATTTTGGAATTCGTCAAACATTAAGATCTCCTAGTGTATTATGTATATTTACCAACCAGGATTATGTAAGAGAATATTAAAGGCTTGCGTCTTCCATTCCTGCTACACGTAGTTTAACAACATTAGTAATTTGCCATTGTTTTTGATCAAGTCCTTTGAGTAAACCTAACCACTTGTTACGCATAAGTGCAAACTCATTAATAATTTTTTCGTAGTCAACAACATCTGCCTCGCCGTCGACGTACTTTTCTACATCGCGGCTAGACAGAGCTCGTTGATAATTTTCAAGATATTTTTTGAAAAAAGAACTACGCAATCTGCGTAGTTCAATATTAAGATAGTTTAGTATGGCTTCAATTTCTTGAAGTTGGTTAAACCGATGTTCAACAATACCTGGCATTTCTGATGCTGCTTTTTCAACGTTGCCATATAACTTAACTTCAGTTTTGGCCTCGTTTAATTCTTTTTCAAAAAACGCTACAGCGTCAGGAATCTTGTTAATGTCTCTTGATACTTCGCTATACCAACCCATACTAACCCCAGTCTTCTTCTTCGTCTAGGATGTCTGACTCTTCTATATCGAGATAGTAGTTAATTGCTGTGTCTAGTTCAGAATCTGTACCCATTGCTTGAGCTAAAGTATCGTCACCAACACCATAGTCTGCTAATAAATCAACAAACCTTTCTGCTGCTTGATCAACACTTTTCTTGTCAAGGTACTCTTTGAATACTGTCCAAACTTCTGCAATTACTGCTTCGTCATCAAATCCGTGGCTCATATTTACTCCTCAGTTAATACTTCTTCTGGTAGATCTAAATCTTCCTCTTTCGAGGTATTTACCACAGAAGCTTCTTGAGTGATGTAATCAGACATAACTTTGTCTAATAAATCGCCATTCCAATTTTTACGATATTCGAGAATCTCTTCTCCATCCATAGTAACATATTTTAATCTGTTACCTTGCTTTTCGATAACACCCTTTGCTTCAAAAAGTTCAACAACGCCACTATAAGGATTCATACCTGTTTCGTATGGAATCTTAACTTGTACGCCTTCGAACGGTTTTGCATAACGTGTTTTCATTACTTTACAGCCAGCACGGATACCCATAACTTGACTGATCTTATTACCGTCTGCATCTTCTTTGAGCTTTAACTTCTTCATTGCTACAACAATACTAGAAGCGTATATAAAGCCCTGTCCGCCACTTATTTTATCATCTGGATCAAACATATCCTGCGATGCATAAGTGTGATTAGTACAAACTAAACCTACGTTATGTGCGCCGATCATGTTAACAGTATTTCTAACAAGTGATGTTAGTGCTTTAGGCTTACGACCCATATCACCTTTCATGTCACCCTTGTTAAACTGATCAACATCGGTTGGTGTTAGTAGCATACCTAGTGAGTCAATTACAAACAATACTTTAGGACGATCGTTCTCATCCATTGCTTTGTAGTCTGTCATAAATGTTGAAATAGTTTTTGCAACATCGTCGATCATACTCATACTTAATTTAAGTAATTTCGACTCATCACAATCAACACCTAGTGCTTCTAACCATGCTTGGTCAAGTGCATTTTCTGAGTCAATTAAAACTACATAAATGCCTTGTTCTTGTGCGTGTCTTACAATATTACCTGCCGCAAAATAACTTTTACCTGCGCCAGACTCTCCTGCAAACACTGTTACCTTACCTAGCGGAACACCTTTATTAAAGTCGCCACTAATAAGATAGTTTAGTGCATATGAGCCAGTGCTTACCCAATCTGTTGGATCGTTAAAGCCACTACTCATACCTTGAATAGACTTAGTTAAGTCTTTTCTAAATTTACTTACGTCAAATGATTTAGCCATTGTATCTCCTATATTAAAGTTTGCTTCTATTAGCGTTTGGAACGTTGACAGGTAAACCGTGAATCTCTGTTCTCGAGTTTGCTAATAGAAGCATGTTTGCTAGCCGTTGTTTTGTCTATTACGGATCATTGCAAGTATATCACTTGCGTCACCGCCACCTGCTGCAGCCGCTGGTGCTGTTGCTGGTGCTGGCTCTGGAGTTGCTTCTGCTACTGGAGCAGCTGCTGCCGGAGCACTTTGACTAGTTGCTGTTGCTTCTGGAGAAGCAGCCTTTGTAGGATCACCTGTACGTGCAGCCATTCCGCTTGGGCGGAAGTAGTTGCTCCAACGATCAGGATCATATGCTTCACCATCTACTGATGCTTCAAACATTTCTTTAATTACCTTAACAGCCACTTCATCTGGCTTTTTAGGAAGGAAGTCTGAAAAGTTAAACAGACCATGCGTATTGATGGCATTCATTTCAACATCTGTCAATGGACGATCTCTACGTGCCCAATTACTTGTGCTGTAGTCTGCGTATCCACCTTTAGATGTTTTATTAAGACGGAAGTCTACACCAGCAGTATAATCTGTTGGTAATTCTTCCATATCGGGGTCCATTAGTGCCGCTTTAATAATTTGGAAAATCTGTGGTCCAATAATAAAACGTCTAATAGGGTTTTCTGGAGTACTATCGTCTGCCAGTGGATTGTCTGTTACAAATCCTTGGAATACGTATGAACGCTTCTTCCAATACTTACGACCCATGTCTTCTAAACTTGAGTCTTTAAACCAAGGACGTACCTCAGTTAGTACTGGACAGCTTTCGCCGTACATTTCCATACATGGTACTTGTACCTGTACTGGACGTGAGTCAGTCTCACCTTTAATACCCGCGAATGGAAGTTTAATCATCAAACGTTCTTTCCAGAAGAAAGTGTTTGATTCATCTCCATCAGGAAGGAAACGTAGAGTTGCACTCTCGCCTTCTTTGATATTCCAAAATGGGTAAATTGCGTTGTCGCCGCCGCCGCTTTGTGAACCACTTGAACGTGATTCTTGTTCTTTCAGTTTTGCTCTGATTTCTGCTAGTGATGCCATAATTTAATGCCTCCTATATGCCTTATATGGTTTTATGTGCCTAGTTAAAGTGTAACACATGTAGTACATGTTACACTCTTTTATTTATAAAGTCAAGTATTTTTTTGACTTTATTTTGAATCTTTTACGATTCAAATTCTTTGCCTAAAGTCCTGCTAAGTCTCTAATTCTGCTTAGTTCAGGTGTTTGTATTTCGTCTTCTTGTTCTTTGTAACCCATTACTTCTGCTACTTTATTATTAATTGCTTCAATAAATTGTTTTGCAGGTGTAATGTAGTTTTCACCGTAATCTTTTTCTACCATAGTAAGTATTGCTGTTTCGCCTTTTGGAAACTGTCCAGTTTCTCTATCAAAGTAACTTAGTATGAACTCGCCTAATGGTGTCTTTTGTTCTTCTTTTTCTAACTTGATCTTTTCGCCATCTGGACCATCAATTTCATCGCCCTTTTTCTTACCACTGTCTTTTGCTTTCTTCACAGCGTGTGCGTATGCATTACCTTCGTCCATATTATCGATCATTTGTTCAATAACGCCTTGGATAATATCATCTCTATCGTCGTCAGCGTGTAAGCCGTGTTCCATGCCGTACTCATTTATTTCTTGGTCTAATTCTTCTATGCTTAGACCCATTGCTTTTGCTAATTCTTCTTCGCCACCTTTTTCATATGCTGTCATAAACTCGTCTGCCATCATATCTGCCTTGCTTGGCTCTGATTGTGGATCGAAACTTTCATCACTAAACTGACCCATCATTTCTTCAAAGCCGTTTTCTAATTGTGATTCAAAATCTGGCTCCATATGATCGTCACTACCAAACGGATTATCTGCACCTGATAAACATGCTTCAAGTGCTTGTCCGCCAAATGCCATCTTATCAGCAGCCGCTTTTAATTCTTTGTCACTTGCGCCTTTTTCTTTCATTGCACATAGCTCATCAAAGTTATCTTGTAACTCGTCTCTTACTTTGCCTTCGTATACAACATAACCTTCTAAGTCTGTTGGGCCTAATTCTTTTGCACGAGTATTTTCACTTACTAAACTATAAATGTATGGAAATACATCTTTGAGTTCTTCGTTAAACTGACGTATAGTTAATTCATCAATCCAATTTTCTGCAACATCTTGTGGTACTTCTGTTACTTCAGTTTTTTCAAAGTTTTCAAATGCTTCTGTATAGTATGCTTTCTTTTGTAAACTTTCAATTGTCTTTTTAACTGTTGATAAACGTTCTTTAACAACATCAACATATCCAGCTAAACTTTCAGCCATTACATTTGAGCGACCCATGTAATTTTTAAATTTCTTTAACTTAGATAGTTCTTCACTTAGTCCTACAATATGTTTACCAAAATCATCATAAGCATTACCGCCTTCAGCAACGTGTCTTGCCATTGCTCTAGCACCATTAATATGCTTGTATGGATACTTGAATCTTTCTCCTTCAGCACTTTCTATATAGATGCTTTCGACATTCTGTGTTCTGCCTGCAGCTCTTTCTTGGTTTACTGCCTGACTATGACGTAATACAAGCCTTGCGCCATCAAAGTCTTGATAACTTAATCTACTTGTACCGTAAAGTTTTCCTTCGCTCATTGTTTTTTCCTCTATACGGTTATTTGCTAAAAATTTGTAATCTCTTCTATTTAAATTTGATTTATTAATATCTCTAGTATCAAAGTTTAGCATACGCTTTTTTGCAAATTGCCTTAATTCCTTTAAAAAATTATACCAACTTTCTTTAGTAATACTATCTTCGTTAGTAACTAGTCCTTGATTATATACTACTGATACTGCTTTATCTTCTAAACTAATGGATACTTTTCCTACAGCTCTGCCTTCAGATATAAAATCAAAGTCATAAAATCTTGCCTGTTCGGGTGTTGTAGTTACATTACCTTCACCATCGCCAATAGTAACACTTGGAAAGCGTCCTCTTATCTTATTAAATAATTCTTTGGCTACTATATTTAATGTTTGCATATTGTATTTATCAACTCTTTAATAGTTTGAGCTAATGAAGATTGGCATTGGCGGTTCGTAATCTTCATGATCTTCTGCTTGGTTAAATGTGTTATATATTCTTGGATCCCAGTCTTTTAGTACAGCCATCATTCTAATTGCTAAAAGTGTTGCACTTATTAAGTCATCTGATGCTCCGGGTTTTGCTTGATAACTTGACCCTGATGCAATATAACTTTTAAGTTCTGATATTAGAGGTTTACTAGATACAGACATCTTTTCACCTTCTACCATAGTTTTTAGCCTACTACATGCAGTAATCTTTGTACCATGTGTAGTGTTAAATCCTTTTCTAAACTTACGTACATGACCTTTACGCATAGGTTCGCTTACAAATAACCCCGGTATGTTTTCTTCCCCAAAGTCGTTAATAACTAATAATGCAGCTTCGCCTATACCGTTATTTTCTACAGACCAGTAAATGCCATTAGTATTTCCTGTTTCAGTTTCTATGTACTTACAAATGTCAGCAAGTACTCTAATTTGCCCAGGTATTGCTGTTTGATTATGTTGCCATTCTGCTACTTGTTTATAACTTGGTAGTTCATATACTTCAATAGCCGCATTGTCGCCGCCTGTACCCATGCTAGGATCAAGTGCAACTGCATATGTAAAATCTGGTGATGGCTTACTGTACCAGCGTGTTTGACCCATGTTTAGTATTGGACTTTGACCTTCCATGTTTGCCAAGTATATACTATTAATAAGTGTTTCATCAAATACTAAGAATTCACAGCCGTATTCACGTCTAAACTTTTCTTCGCCAATACGTCCAATTTCTGCTTCTTTCCATTCTTCGTCTCTATCTGGATGTTCTTGCCATTCTGCAACAAAACTATGAAAGCCGTTTATGCCTACGTCTTGTTCGTTACCGTGTGAATCAAATTTATCTTCTGCTTGTTTCCAGATAGTAGCAAATGTATCTTCGTCACTGTTTGGTGTACTTGTAATAATAGCACGACCACCTGTTGCTAGTGTAGGTGATATTGAAGTCCAAAATTCTTCTGCAATATTAGGTTGCACAAATGCAAACTCGTCACAGTATAGTAATGATATGGACATACCACGTCCAGTATTTCCAGTAGTTGTTTGGCTTACAATCCTACTACCGTTTTCAAATTCAATTGAGCCTTTGTTGTATGATGTAACACCTGCTCTAATATGATCTGGACAAGTTTCATACACATAACGAATACGTGCCATAATCTCTTGAGCACCTGTGTACTTGTGTGCAGCAATTAGTATAGTTTGATCAGGTACAAACATTGCATACCATGCCAGGTATATTGCCGCACATGTAGTTTTACCTGTTTGCCTTGGCATCATATTAATATTAAATCTATGACTATGATATGAATCCATTAAGCGAAGTTGATATTCGTAAGGGTCGAATAAAAGTTTACCTTGTACAGGATGCTGTATGTACGCAAACTTCCGTGCAAAGTACATATACCCATCATCAGGGTCCATGCATGCCTGCAGATCTTGTATCTGTTCTTCGTTGAACGTTTCTTTTTGATTTGCTTTTTTGGTGAGGACACCATCTAAACTCTTACTCATAGTAGTATTTAACCAATTATATCGTCATAGTAGCCTGTATCGAATCTTAAATCAAACAGTTTGCGTTTGTCTTGCTGTATTAGTATAGGGACTGGAGAAGCATAATCACCGTGTGTAGGTTCGCTCCATAACCATTCATATTTCTCGCTTACGTCAACTTTTTTACAAAGTTTTTTAAGACGTCTACGATTATATCCTTTACAAATATATATGATGGCTTGATTATTATCTAGTTCTTCTATTTCATCGTTCCAGTATCTTACTTTTATTTCGCCCTTTTTCCATGCAGCTCCGCTCCACGGACACACAGGCTTTATGTGTTCAAAATACTTGGTCCAATCTGTCATAAAAGTATTTACAGAAAAAAATAGGCTCCTAAGAGCCTATTTGGATTTATTAAAATTTAATAAAGTTGTTACTTACAACCGCATGATGCACATGCCATTAATTTCTTTTTGCCTGGTTTGCCACATTCTGGACAATCCATTTCTTTAATATCTTCAGTCTTGCCACGGCCTCTGCTAGCCATTACTTTTTTCTTTTTACCACGTCCACGTCCTTCGGCTGCCATCTTTTCGTTTAATGCTGCCCAAAGCTGCTCTTTTACACTAGTAGTTTCAACTGTTTGATGTATTGCTGGATCTTTTGCACGGATTGCACCTTTTGGCTTTTCTCTATTAATGCCGCCGGATAAATCTTTAGTCATGTATTTGTGATCTCTGTATTCTTCATCTGGCTCATTGTCCCAGCCTTCAGTTGCTTCGTCATCTGTTAACGAATCACCTGCCGCTGCACCTGTTAATGCTCCTAATGGTCCGCCAAGCATTCCGCCTGCTACACCACCTGCTACACCACCTAAGAATCCTTCTTCTGAATCATCATCACCTGGCACTTCATCTTTGCCTGGCTCTTCTGGGTCATCAATATCTTTATCTGTACCAAAGTGTTCATGACCTTCCCCATCATGTGGGTCGTCAATCATACTTCTAAATTTTTCCATGTCGCCACGCATTGGTCCTGATGCTTCTGAATCACCTTCACCGTCACCAATACCTGCATTTTTCATCATGTCAATCAAGTCAGCAACATGTTCTTTGCCGCTTGCATTTAAACTTACATTCATACTTACAGGGGCACCTGGATTTTCCGGATATCCCAGTTCATTTACAACTGATTCATTCAACTCTTGAGTTGATTCAATGTTGTCCATTTTTTGAATTAGATCTTTTAAATCCATCTTTTAACTCCCTAATACGCTTTTAGCGTTTTCTTTTTGTTCTATGTCTTTTACTATTTCGCCAGTTTGTGCTGACTCCGTAGGATCCATATCACGCTCTTTACGTGCAACTTCAAGTTCTTTAAGTAAGTCCATTACTCTATTACCTGCAACTTCATTTTGAGCAGATGGGCCGCCCATATCTTCTTGTGTTAACATTGGCTCATATTCGCCTTCTGGTTTAGGTTGCTGATATTCTTCTTGTGGCTCGTTTGGATTGCGAACAATAAAATGACCTTGGTCTATGCCACAACACTTTGCTAAGTATTCTTGCAATACTTGTACTGTTGTTGGATAGTTTAATTCAACTTCAAAATATGTTACTTCTGTATTTTGTAGTTGCGGAAAATCTAATGGTCTTTCTTGAATTGGAGTTTTCTTGCCTGCTGACATATTTACAACATCATATTTCTTTAATGCTGTTTCCATAGAGTCTACAAAGCCCTCGGGTAATGTACCTGCTACTCCTATTTTAAAAGGATATGTTTTTTTTGATTCTGTTAAAAATTCTGTAAAAGATTTCATTATAGTATTTCCTATCTTATATATTATTTATCCTTATCAATGCCTTTTAGGCGTTCTAGTAGGCTGTTCCTATCAGTTACAACAAAGCCTTCGCCATTAACTATATCGCCTGTATCTAAGGTATCTTTATCTTGTTTTTCTTTTTTAAGTTGCAATTCAACCATTTTCAACTTATTATTAAGTTTTGCTACTTTGGCATCTAATCCTGTCTTAAGCATGCCGCCTGCTACTTCAAATACACGACCGCTATAGCGTGATTCAACATTCATGCCAAGATCCATTAAGTCTTCGTATGCTGTTAATGCACGATCAGCAATATCATTTAATTCAGTATCTGCTTTTTCACCTAAGCCTTTTACGGCAGGCAATGCACTAGCAATTTTATCAAACTCTGCTATATCACGGAATGTTTCTTGTTGTTCAACAACCGCTGTCTTTGCCTTTTGCTTTCTTGCATCATCAATAATTTCTTTTGAATCTGGCAAATTTAATAAGTCTTCTAATTTTTTAGTCATTGGATCTTTCCATTATATGCTACTATTATTTATCGTCTTTTGCCACTGTGGAAAATATCCTTTTCAGAGATTACTCTAAAACGTATACCTTTACCTTTACACCACTTACTAGCAGCTTCCCATTTTGCTTGATTAACTATCCAAGCAGCTTGGTTATGACGACTACGACCTAATTTTTCAAATACAGTTTGATTTTCGGGTTTAACTTCTATTAGTTCAACTTGTTGTCCACCTTTCCTACCAGTATACACTATAAAAAAGTCTGGAACATATATTGTATGTTTGCCTGTTAGTGGATTTCTATAAGGGATTTTAATTGCTTCACTAGCCCATTTTTCAACACTTGAATGCTCATCGCAGAATTTCATAAAAGCAAATTCCCAACTACTTCTATAAGTAGGAGTTTTGTTTCCTACATACTTCTCTGGATATTTTGGAGTAAACTTGCCTTGTGCAAAACGGCCCATAATGTTACTCTACAATGTTTCTTCGTTCTAACTTTTCCGAAACTGACGTTGATCTGAAACCAAGTGTACTTACTTTGTTTCGGTCATAGTTTAATATTTCAGCAACTATTTCGCTTAATTGAATTTTTGTTAATCCTTTAAGTGTGTCAATTATTTCAAATACATTAACGTTATCAATTTTGGCTTGTTGTAATATAACTGTTGCTGTACTTCTAGCCGCTAGTTTTTCAAAACCTTTATTTTCAAAAAACCCAATAACAGCATCGACTTGATTACTAGGATATGATATTGCTTCTGTAAAATATTGGTCAAAAAACTTTTTAGTTCCGTCTGCGGAGTCATTTGATTGTACTGGTAGGTTACTAGACATTAGATAATATTCCTTGTGATTCTCTATAAGAAGATACTATTTTATTACTAACAGAAAGAACCTTAGGATCTCCCTCAGCAATTTTTTCGTCAACTTCTTCTTTGATTGCATTTTTCTCTTGAACTGTTAATGTTTCATAAACACTCAGTCCAACTGCATTACCCACTGAAAGCCCTGCTACTGTTGATGCTACTACTCCGGTAGCAACTAATTGTTTTGCTACAGCATCTTTTAAGATTGGTACGTCTTCTAATTGATTTTGTATTTCTGCATTAGATAGTTGTTTATTTTGTTTAGATGTTACTAACGGTGTTGCTTGTGTAGCGTTATTTTGTCCTGTTCCGCCACTCTTTGGAAAACTAGAATTTGCTAATCCACTTACATTTGCTCCAGTTGCCGCTGTTAATGATTTACCTAATACACTGTATCCTTCGTTACGTACACCTTCTTTAGTTAATTTTTTAGCATTTTTAATTGTATTCGTTGCTTTAATTAATGTTCCTAATCCAACATTACCGCTACTAAGATCACTAAACACACTTGCTCCGCCGGCTAATACTCCGCCTGCGCCAAGTAGACTAGCAGCTCCACCGCCGGCAATACTAATTGGACTTGGAGATGTATCATAATGTTCTGTACCAAATCCTACAGGAGCATTACCTTCTTCAACAGCACCTGTACTATAGAATACTGATTCATATAATATTTGCATTGTATTTTGTGCAGTTTCGCCGCCTGCGGACTGATCCATTGTATCATGTTGAAAACTACTAATAATAGGATTAACTAATGTGTATGTTACATATTGATGTCTAGCCATTTGGCTTATTTGAATACTATTAAAGAACGGTGCATACGAATTATTATCAAATCCGTATCTAAATGCATTTAGTGCTTTGCCTTCATATGTGTTATGTGGCATAAACCCTGTTGATGTTTGATTAGGTTTGCCTGCAGCATCTAAACTTCCTAAGTTGCCGTCTACAAAATAATATCTATAATACGATTCCCAAAGGTATGTTGTAAGACCCATATTATCATCGTGAAATGTAATGTTAATAGGATCATAGTCTAATCTAACTTGTAAATTTTTCTTACGATTGTATTTGTTTTTAGTTTCTGTTGTAACATTATACTTTGGTAAGTCTGCTGTTTTGACTAGCATGTTAACTTCTAAGCCATGCTTTTTATCAAAGTTAGGACGAACCTTTTTAATTACTTCTTCATTTAAATTAAATGAAACATGATACAGAAACTTAGTTTTAGGTGCTAACCTAAAGTTATCATCTGTGTATAGTCGAGAAGCATGACGGTAGTCCGCCATGTCACCTTTAGGGTTTAAAGCCCCACTTACTAAATTATCTAGAAATCCGCCAAACTTGCTCATACTAATATTTATCCAAGTGAATTATATGCGTAGATAAAAAAAAGGGACCTATAAAAGATCCCTTCTTCAAAGATTTTAATTACAATTACTCTTAGCTTACGCCAGTTGTAGATGCAATAGCTGCAACTGATCTGCCAATAGCAGTACCAACACCGCCTCCGCTAGCACCTTGAGTCTGTATAGCGTTATCGTATTTAATAGCTAGTGAAACTGTAACTGGCTCATTAGCACTGTATGCTAATGTGTTATAGTTTGCACTTTCTAAATAACAACCATATACTTCAAAAGTTTCTAACACAGTCGGTTCAAAGTTACCGTTACCACCGTCTAGTACTTCGATCCTAGTTACGAACTTATAATCAATTCCGCTTGCAGCACTTGATTGCTCCATAAAGTCGAATTGCTTCTGTAGTTGTTCGCCGACTAATTTTTGAACAGCACCTGTTGCATCGTCTCTTAAGTTCAATGTAATAGCTTCCCAAGTATGTTTACCTGCTAGGTATACTCTTGAGTTGTAAACGTCAATCGTCATAGTTTCGAAGCTAACGTTTGGTCTAGTAACATCAACAACTTGTTTTGTTAACTCTGTAACTTCCCCTGCACTTACACCAAAGTTCTCCAAGCTCACTCTAAAGCGATATTGAAGTTTTGGCATTAACAGTCCTTGGTTGGAAGAACTGTTATCACTTGCTAGTGGAACTGTAATTTTTGATAGTGATGAAATAGCCATTTAATTTGCTCCTGTTATAATATTATTTATCATTTTTACAAGCCTGCTATCTCACCAGTATTTTTCAATCTCAGTGGAATGTATATAAACTCAACTGCTTTAACTGGTTCAATTGCTATATCTAAATAAAGCTCGTTTCTGTCAATTCTGCTAGGTGTATTATTACTTTCGTCACATACAACTAAGAAGTCATAAAGTCCTCTTGAACCAACTAACTCTAAACATAAACTTTCAGCCGCTTGTTTGATCTGATCACGTGTGATCTTATCATTTGGCTCAAAGATATATGGTTTAGCAAGTTTGTTAAGTTGACTACGTAAGAATATTACAAGTCTAGCAACGTTAATTCTATCTAAAGAACTTGCACCTCTTGCACGAGTCTTTTGACCAAAGTTAACAAGACCTGCACCTGTAATAAATGTAATTGGGTTAATACTTAAACTATAAAGTGTATCACGTTGTCCTTCGTTCAACGCTACACTTACAAATTCGCCTTCTGCATCAATATATCCTGTTGCTGAAGCGTTAGTAATACCACCACGTCTTGTACCTGCTGGTGCAAACCAAGGATAACTAACTTGGTCACTTAATGCAAGTGTTCTTAGCATCATATGACTTGGTGGAACAACTACGTTGTTACCTGCGTTATCGCTTGAGAAGCCCCATGGATAAAACACACCTAAGTATTCATCTCTGCTTACTAGTCCTGCATCATTATCTTCAACTGCAAGGTTAACATTTGAACCCCATTCGTTTAAAGATGTTGCATCGGATTTTAGTTTAGCTGGTGAATCACCAACAATAAATGCTGTTAAGCCTCTATCATTGTTTAGTGCAATCATTTCTCCAATTAGTTCTGGATATCCTGGAGTTGCCATTAAGTTAAACACTCTTGACTCATCATCTCTAATTTCGTCATTACTGTTAACCATTGCTTGCATTGCTTGTACAACAACTTTACGTTGTGCCTTAGCACCAAAGCTACCTGAACCGTCATCTTGGTTAGCTGATTCAGTTACCCAACGGTGTGTGTAGTAAGAACTCATTGACTCATCACCAAAACGTCCATTGTCTAATGATGTATCAACATAGTTTCTAACAAATTTCTTAACATTAAATCCTGAACGTCTTGTGTTCCATAATAGCATTCCTTTTGGATAAAGTGCTGGATCTGGAGCATCTGCGTCTAAGAAGTTGCTTGATAATAGGTCTTTAATCTCACCTGCTGCTGCACTGTTTGATCCTGCTGTGTTATAACGAGCGTCACCAAATAGTACACCGTCTTCAGTAGTTTGATCACCTTTATCTAGTAATACCCACTTTAATGTAGAACCGTTATATTTGTAAATTAACGGATAGTTTTCTAAGTCTGCTGTGCTGACCCAAATGTCTCCATTTTTAAGTGCTGTACCGTCTGACTGTAATGTTGGCTCAGAAGCTGAAACTTGCGGTCCATTTGGATCAGTCTTATCACCATCAGTAGCCGCATAAAACGGACTTGTTGAATCTAAGTAACCTACCCAAGTAGTACCATTGTGAATCATAAGGTCAACTTCGTCTACAATTGAATTGTACCAAAGTGTGCCATCTGCTGTTAATGCTGTTGGAGCATTTTCGCCTGCTGTATATGCTAATACTTTCCAGTTTGAAGCAACAAAGTCATTTACTGTGTCGCCTGCCGGAGCAGCATATAAATTAGGTGTTCCTGAATTTGCATCTACATAAGCTGCATAACCAATAAGTGCTAATGCACCTCCTGTATCAGTAATACGGAAGTCTCCACCTAATGTGTGTTTAATTGAAACTTTGTTAGCAGTGTCAACAGTTGCAACAATGTTAGTAAATCCTGCACTGTTAATAGCACCTGCTAGTGTATCTGCATCACCTGAAGCGCCTGCTGCTGTAAATGATACAGTTTTTGCTGTCTGTAATGCACCATTGTTTGCTAAAGTTTCTTGAATATCAAAAGCATAGCTCTGTGCTGAAAGTTGAGCTGCTACAGCTGAACTTGTTATAACAGTTGCACCTGATGCTGCTCTTTCAAATATTTTAAAAGTTGCTAAGTTAACTGCTTCTTCGGCTACGTTAGATTGTACATACAATGAACCTGCTGCTAAATTAGCACCGCCACCGCTTTTATCTAGTGCGTATAATGCTGATTGGTTATTAGCATAAATTGGAGCACCAACTTGTGTCCATGTGCCAGTTCCAACAGCATACTGCTTAACTCTAATACGAGCACCTAAATTAGGTTCAGTAGTTTTAAACCAAACACTTCCTGATGGTCTTGGAGTTGTATCAGTTGACTTATACTCTGGTACGCTTGTATGTGGAGCAGTTGTTAATGCTGGAATTGCATAAGTTCCTGCTGGAATCTTAACATCGTCTGCAAGTCCTGTTCCTTCTGCAATAATAATATTTGCTGTTGAAGCACCTGTATTATAAAGCTCTAATTGGCTATCTACTACTGCCGCTGTAACGCCTGCAATTGATAAAGCGTTAATATCGCTTACTACATCTGTTAATGCTGTTCCGCTTGATGTAACAGTAACACTGTTAATTGTCATTGTTACGCCTGAAGCAACACTAGCAACAGCTGAAGAACTTTTTACTGTAGCGTGACTGCTTTTCCAAGCTGCACTTCCAACTTGTACCCATGCACCGCTTGAATTTTTGTAAAACAACTTATTTACTGTTGTAGTTGCAACAACTACATAATCACCAATTTGGCCAACTGATGTTTTTGGATTTCCAGTTGCACTGTTGCCAACTAGTTTAGTTACATCAGTGATAACAGTTGGAACTTTATTACTAAAAGTTTGTCCGCCTGTTGTAGTAGCTGAATTTGAATTCCATTCAAATATACCAAAAGTTGAAGTTTGTGTATCAAACCAACTTGTTCCGTCTGCTGGTGCAGCCGCTGGTGCTGTTGCTGATGCTTTTAATTCATTAAGGTCGATGTCTGCACGAACAACATATGCTCTGTTGCTAACACCAAGCATTGAATAAGCTGCTTGTAATCCGTACTCGTTAAGTTCTCCTGCGTGTACTGGATTGTTATTAGAATCTGTTATAAAAGTTGGGTCGCCAAAGGTTTCAGTAAGGTCGCGTTGCGAAGTAAGTAAGTATGGCTTACCTGCGTTTGCCTTAGTTGTTCCTGCTGCTGTCCCTGTGCCTGCGCCATTCAGTTTATCCTGGGCGGAAGCAACGAATATCATTGGTACTGTACCTGGTTCAGCTGGTGTGTAAAAGCTCTCGTCAATTACGCTGACCTGTACTCCTGGTGATGTTAATGCCATTTTGTTCTCCTATTAGGTATAAGTTGTTATTAGTATTTAGCATCTTAGTAAAAAAACAATGGCGAAAACACCACAAAAAAGGGACCAAAAAGGTGAGGTAAATACAAGTATGAGACCATTATGCGTTTGCGGACAAAGACCAGCCGCTATTAACTACAAAAAAGGTAATAAAACATATTATCGAAAACGCTGTGAGCGATGTTTAAGAACAGGCGGAAAGAGTATTGGTATTCCTAAATGGAAACAGTCAGGTTATGTTAAAAAAGATAAATGCGAAAAATGTGGCTTTCAAAGTAAACATCACGAACAGTTTAATGTGTTTCATGTAGACGGTGACTTAAATAATTGTCGTCCTACTAACTTAAAAACTATCTGTGCTAATTGTCAACGAACTTTACAAAAAGAAGGAGTTAGGTGGAAGCAGGGAGATCTAATCCCCGATTTTTAAATATAGTTTTAATTAGTACATCTACATTCTTTTCTAAACGCTCAAGGTCACCGTTATTGTCAATAGTATAATCACACATCCATTGTTCAATACTCATAGACTTGTAACTTTCTAAAGGCAAATGATCTGCTCTGTCTACCCAAATAGCATAGTCAAATATTTCTTCATTTTGCATTGCAAAGAATTCACGTTTATTTCTTAGTCCACAGTATATACTATTTTCAGCAAATAAATTACGCCCTAATCGTGCTAGATCTTTACTACAATACTCGTGAATCATGTCGTACCATTCTGCTCTATGGTTATGTCTATCCACATAACATTCTTCTTCATTGGCATAACCGTACTTGTCTTTTAGATCATCGAATATGAAAAGTTCTGAACAAAATTTTGATGATGATTGAAATGAATAGTTGTACTTTTCTAACATTTCGCAAACTGTATCTTTGCCGTGTCGGCCGTGCCCTACTACGAGGAGTTTTGGTAACATAAAGTATAATCCTTTTTAATTAAATTAATTATACTGTATTTTATACTACTTGTCAATAGTTTTATTTAGAAATTGATTATAGGCCTCTTCAAAACCTGTTTCGTGTGTGTAACCTTCGTTATTATTCCATAACCGTTTGAAGTATCCTTCATAGCAGGCATAAATTGTTTTCATGTCATTTGGAAGATGGCCTTTAACCATATAAAAAAGCCTGCAGGCTTCTTTTTGGGATGGCTTAGCCAATAGTGAAACCATAGCCGACACCACCACCAACTTGTAATGATACGTCGTTCTGTAGTTTTTCTAATTCGGCTTGTGCTTCTGCTTTTAGTGTTTCGCCATTAAGTGCTGAACCGCCTTGTGGACCTGCTATAGTAGCAAACTTACTACGTGCTTCGCCGAGCATGTATTTACAACTTGCAAGTGTATAATCTTTAATCCATTGAATTGCTAGATAGTCTTTAAGTAGTTCTGAATCTGGACGATAGTTGTAACAATACATCATTACTTCTTCGTCTGCTCTTGGTCTTTGGAGAATAGTTAGTTTCTTTGTAGTACTGTTCCATTTAAATTCAATAAAAGAACCAAACATACGACCAACTAACTCTTGGTATTGACTAAACAAATCATAAGTTGCTAATCCGCCCATGTTAGAACTAGATAGTAAGTATGTGTTAGTATATGCCATGTTAAACGGTTCAAACAATGTTCCGCCGTCACCGCCACCTGAACGAGAACCTATGCTTCTACGGAATAGTTTTCTTACTTCCATAATCTCATTGGCTAACGTATATTCATTCTGATCAGGTATTAATTCTAAGAAGATATAAGATTCTTCTACAGCATTATCTGATCTTTGACGATATGTTGTTAATGCTTTGGTTAACGCTGTTTCATAATGAACAGGGTCAAGTTCAACATCGACCATACCACCACCTAACATACTGTGAACATAGTCGAAAATTTCTTGTTTTTGTGTTGCTAAGTCTGTCATATAATTGTTTCTCCAATAGTATTTATCGTATGGCGGCACATAACGATAAATATGTTTATGCCAAGATTAAGTTTATACAAACCCGAAAAAGGTGCAGACTACAAGTTTTTAGATAAACAGATCCTCGAAATGTTTACAGTTGGAGGAACTGACTTATTTGTTCATAAGTATATCGGCCCTAAAAATACATCAGAAGAGAATGCAACAGCAGATCAACCTCATTACGATGTTGTTAAAGAAACCAACATACAAGATATGTTGTTTATGGAAAATAGAGATCGCAAGTATGACGACGATATCTATACTATTAGAGGTATTTACAATGTACAAGACATTGACTTTGATTTAAGCCAATTTGGGCTATTCTTAAGTAATGATACATTGTTTATGACAGTACACATTAATAGTAGTGTAGAAACAATTGGCAGAAAGTTAATGCCAGGTGATGTAATAGAATTACCACATCTTAAAGATGAATATGCTCTTAACGATTATACTGTAGCACTTAAACGGTTTTATGTTATTGAAGATATTAACAGAGCCGCTGAAGGATTTTCACCTACTTGGTATCCACATCTTTATAGATTAAAGTTAAAGCAAATATACGATTCACAAGAATACAAAGATATATTAGATCTACCAGCAGACGAACATGCACCTGGTGGCGATACACTACGAGATGTATTGTCAACATATGAAAAAGAAATGCAAATTAATGATGCTGTAGTAGCACAAGCAGAAGCAGATGCTCCTAAGTCGGGCTATGACGTTGCACATTATTATAGTTTAGATTCTAATGCAGACGGTAGTGTTGACCTTAAGAATACCAATGCTGACGGCGAGATACAAGCAAAACCGTCTAGATCTGGTTATCAAGGTTATCTAATAGGTCAAGAGAATGCACCAAACGGAGCAACATTTGGACATGGCATATCATTTCCAACTGATGCGGTTGACGGGGATTATTTCCTTAGAACCGATTTTTTACCAAAACGTCTTTTCCAATATGATGGTACAAGATGGATTAAAGTTGAAGGTGATGTAAGAATGACATTGTCAAACACAAATACAGAGACTACACAAAAGGGTACATTTATTAACAATACAAATACAAACGAAATTGCTGGAGAAACTGTACAAGAACGCAGTAGTTTAAGTAAAGCTCTAAGACCTAAAAAACCAGAGGCTGATATCTAATGCAACATTTTTACGACGGACAAATTAGAAGATACGTAACCCAAATGGTTAGGTTAATGAGTAACTTTAGTTACAAAGATAACGAAAATAAACTTGTGACAGTACCAGTTATGTATGGCGACATTACTAGACAAGTTGGTAGTATTTTGCGTGATAACAGTGAAAACAAAATACCAAGTGTGCCTAGAATGGGTGTGTATATCCAAGGATTAGAAACAGATTCATCAAGAATATCTGATTCAAGTTATGTTAGTAAGCAACATATTAGAGAACAAAAGTACAATAACGATACACAAACATATGAAGGTATTCAAGGTAAAAATTATACTGTAGAACGTCTACATCCTACTCCTTATATTTTAAACTTAAATGTTGACTTATGGACTTCAAACACAGATCAAAAATTGCAGTTAATGGAACAAATACTAGTTCTATTTAATCCTACATTAGAAATACAGACTACAGACAATTATATTGACTGGACTAGTTTAACAACAGTAAGCATTACTAGTATTAATTTTAGTAATAGAACTATTCCTGTAGGAACTGAAAGTGAAATTGATGTATCGTCAATGAGCTTTGCTGTACCAATATATATTAGTCCGCCCGTTAAGGTGAAAAAGTTAGGTGTAATAACAAATATTATTGCTAGTATACATGACGAATCTAAAGGCACTATAGAAGTTGATTTATCAACTCCGCAACTTGATGCATGGGACGACTCAATAGTAGTAGGGCGTGTTGATCGAAACGGAAATGAAATATATGAGACTAGTAATAATACTAATGTTACAACAGTTACATATGAAAATCAAGGGATATACGTTGAAGGTAATAGTGTTAAATTAATATACAAAGGTAAAGTTGGCACTGTTGATTGGCGAACACTATTTGAAGCAATGCCGGGCTCATACGAAGCAGGTATTTCCCAAATACATTTAAGACGCTTAGATTATCAAGACACTGAGTATGCAATAGTTGGCACATTTAGTCTAAACCCGTTAGACGAAACACAAATTAGTGTTAATTGGGACGCAGATTCGTTACCAGACAATACAGTATTAACAGGCCCAATGGGCGACAGAAGTAATGTAGATTATATTATTGATCCTGCAACAACAGGAACATCAGCATTAAACTTAGGCTCTACTACACCTAGAGTTTTAATACTTAATCCAATTGGCAATGCAATTAATACTGACGGACCAGACGCATGGAAAAATCAAGACGGGTCAGACTTTGTAGCACAAGCAAATGACATTATTGAATGGGATGGTACTAGATGGCATGTAGTATTTGATGCTTCTGCAAATGATAGTGCAACTGACGTAGTATACATTACTAATCTTACAACTTCAAAACAATACCGTTGGAATAACTCAGAATGGCTACTTTCAGTAGACGGCGAGTATCCAAGAGGCACCTGGAGACTAGCACTTTAAAGATAATTATTTGTATGAGCAAAAAAATTATCTGTAGTGGTGCAATCTTTTATACACTAGAAACTAAACGATTCCTGTTTGTTCGCAGGGCTAACACCAAGCGAGATAATGTTTGGGGATTAGTTGGCGGCACAACTGAAGATAAAGAAACTCCGTGGGAAGGTTTACAACGAGAAATTAAAGAAGAAATAGGTAATGTTCCTAACATTAAAAAAACTATTCCGCTTGAAACGTTTGTAAGCAATGATACACAATTCTTGTTTCATACATACTTGTGTGTTATTGACAAAGAATTTATTCCACAACTTAATAAAGAACACGACGGTTATGCGTGGGTCAGTTTTAATAAGTGGCCAAAACCTTTACATTTTGGATTAAAAAATACACTTGAAAGTAAAGTTAATATACGTAAACTTGAAACACTTTTTGAAGTAATCAATTTAATTAATTAGGTAGTAAAATGAATGACAATGTAACTAAAACTGAATATGGATATGAAGTATTATGGGCTAATACAGAACACTATTCTAGTAAAATATTAGTTTTTGAACACATAGGATCAAAAACTAACATGAGCTTTACTAAGAATACTACTAAGTCGTGGTTTGTTAATAGCGGTCAACTTAGAATTAGATGGATTGACACTGAAACAGGTAAACTATATGAAAACGATTTAAATGAAGGTTCAGTGTTTCATGTTCCTCCATTGATGCCTGTTAGTTTAGAATGTTTATATGCAGGAAGTGCTATAGCAGAAACAGCAACCAAATACGATCCTAAAGATGTTTATCACATAATACCTGCAAGTAATATTGAGGCAGACAATGAACAATCTAAAGTTTAGTGAACTTCCAAAATTTCAAAAAGACTTAAAATATTTTACTCAAGAACTTTCTTTGGTATCTAATCCTGCACTTAAAGAAGAATGTAATAAGTTATTAAAAGAATTAGCATCCGAAGCAGCACAAATAGACGCCGGCCACGATCCTGCAAATAACGGATATATTGACCCTCGTTCATTACACGAAAATAGAATACGAATAATTGAGATACGTAAGCGATTAACTAATATTGTTAATGATTTAAAGACTGCTTAATCTTTTAACAGTAATGCTTCCAACCATAGCAGAATGTAGTGTACACTGATATGCAAAACTACCACTAGTATTTTCTGGAATTCTCCAATACAATGTTCCGTCGTCTTGACCTTGTGCATCACTATCAGCACTTACTGTACCGTCTTCGGCTATATGTAATAAATTTGTTGTAAGTGGATTTAAAGATCCATCTTGTATTTCAAATGGATGGCCGCCTACGCCTAATAAATTAAATGCATATGTATGTCCAGATATTAAATAGATTGATGGATTATTTCCTGAATAATGTGGCTCAAATGTATAAGATGTAGCACCGATGTTGTCTACAGTGAACGTAGTTGCAGCGTGTTCAAAAATTCTATCAACCGTTAAAAAGTTTGCGTCATTTACATCAGTTAAGTTTGAAAATTCAGTAACACCTGATGCACCATTATATGCAATAGTTACTGAGTCAGTATTAGCATCAGTAGTTACATTAATACTGGTGCCACCTACAAGTGTAAGTGTATCAGTTTTTGATTCTGCAGCTACTGTTGTTTGTCCTGCTACAGCAACATTACTAAATGCATTTTGGTTCGTTTCGCCTGAACTAGCAGCTACGTCTTGGAAACTAAATCCGCCTGCACCGTTAGTTGTTAGTACTTGGTTTGCTGTGCCATCTATAATGTTTAAGTCTGTTAAATCTGTTGGTATGCTTGATGCTAATGCTGCATCTGTAATACCGTATCCTGCAAGTGTTGTTGGTTTGCTAGTAAGTGAACTAAACACACCGTTAAATGCATCTGTAATGCCATAGCCTGCAAGTGTTGTCGGCTTACCTGTTAAACTACTAAATGACTGTGCCGGTACACTAGTTAAGTAACTGCTAAGATCTGGAGGTGTAAATCTAAACACACCTGTAGTATTATCATAACTAATTGCTCCGTCTCCCGAGGCTGTTAATTCATTACCAATACTTAGATCAGTTAATGTTAATACACTCGGTGTATTAGAAAGATTATTATAGTTTAAATAGTATGATCCATCTTGACCATCAAGTGTATCCGCATCAGTGCCACCACCGCCAGTAGTAGCATCAGTTCCTGGTGCCCATTTTGTGCCATCCCATTTTATTACACTACCTGTACTCGGAGGTGATGTTGTTGTGTCAACGTCTGACAAAAAGTCTATGCTAAATGGACTTACATTAATTTCGATGTCATTAGTGTCTGTTGCATTTTGTGTAGTTATGTTTGTGCCGCCAATAATATCAAAAGTACTAGTAGGTGTTGTTGCACTTAATGTTCCGTCATCTGTACCTATGCTTGAAAATAAATTTGGATTAGATGCTGAACCTGTATAATTAATTGTTAGAGTTTTTCCTACTACACTACTACTAATATCCGTGCCGCCTGCAATAGTAATTGTGTCTGTGGCTGTTGTGGCTGTTGCACTACCAGTATCGCCTGCAACAGTTTTAAATAATGCAACTCCGTCTGCACCGTCAACAATGTTCCATACAGACCCATCCCACTTCCATGTGGTTGTACCATCTGTATATGTATCGTCTATGTTAGGACTGATTGGAAAATTTAAAGCCATTATATAGTTCCTTTTTTATATTTATCGCAATCGAGGTCCAACGTTACGAATTGTTAGAGGTCCTGTATAAGACATTGGATTATATACCGCATACTTGGAAAACATTATGTTAGGTTCAGAACCTAACAAGCTCTGATTTAAATTCTCATAATCAGTACTAGAACCTGTGTTATATACTACATCTTTTGCATCATTAATAATATCTTGACGCAATTTAGCTGGACTTGCTGTTGGTGTTGATTGGGCCTTTAATGCTACAAGACCTGCTACTTGAGGAGACGCCATTGAAGTGCCTCCAATATTCATAATTTTATAATTATCATCATCTGGATAATCTGTTGTAGTATACGAAGCATCACCTATATTACTTGCTGTGCTTACTACTCCATTTCCCGGAGCCCATATATTTACAGCAGGGCCTCTAATAGATGATGTTGCTGTCTTATCGTAATAACTTCCTCCTGACGCTTGAACACCACTGTCAATATTACCTACATTTAATGCACGGTCACTATACGGTGAACTTCCTCTATGGTACTCGTAAGATACAGCATTAAATACTACAACATTATTATAATCTAATCCATTTGAAACATCATGCTTCATTGGAGTATTACCAGCAGCAATACAAACATGTATGCCGGCATCAATCATGGCTTCAATTTCAGCATCAATTGATCCTACACGGACTGGCATTCTAAAGCCGCCGCCTTCAGTTGCTGTTGGTACACCAGTAGCTGCCCATAATACATATCGATCTGTATATGTAGATCCCCATGTCCATGCTGAACCTCTATAAGTGCCAGAATCAGGAGCAGTTGTTATAACGCTACTGTACCCCCAACTCATATTAACAACTGTTGGGCGTTTTGCGCCAGTAACTGGGTCTATTGGTTTATTGTTATGCCATAATCTTATAGCATCAAACGCATTTGATATTGCAATTCCTGTTCCGTCAGTTCCTGATAATGTTTCTAGTCCTGCTAACTTTTGTGAATAAACATGAGCGCCTTTAGCCCAACCATATGTTTTACCTGTTGCTATACCTGCAACATGTGTTCCGTGGCCGTCGGCATCTCTATAATGATTTGCATTTTGTGTACCACTAAGTCCGCTTGCACCGTACCAATCTATTTGACGCATTCTAGTCTGGCCGGCCTTTAACCATAACTGTATTACTCCGTTTTGAGTATTTCCACCAGTGGTAAAAGAAAGTCTTAAATCTTCCAGAGTTTGTTCAATATGTATTGTACCTGCTAGACTAAGTTCAAAAGTATTTTTTCCTGCAGTTACTGTACCGTTTCCTATGCCTCCGAATATTCTAGTTCTTTCTACAGTCTTGCCGTCTGCTAAAACAAATCGTATTAAAAATTCGGCACCATCATATTGTCCGTTTGCCCAGGGTGTGCCTGTCATTGAAGCAATATAATTAGCTGTAGGATTTGCGAATTGATAATATGGTACGTATATATCATTAGTTGCTATGTTGTTATCAATAAAATTAAATGTAGCAACACCGCCTTGTACAGTGTCAATGAGTTCGTCTTTAGTACTAACCCATTCTGGGTGATCTGCTTGTATACCACTGTCTTGTATTACAACATCAACTCCAGTACCGTCAATAGCATAATCGTAATCTCCAGTTAGTGTAGTTTGAAATCCAAATGCCGAGTTATCAATTGCTGTACATCTTCTTAAGCCCCAATTCACATAACTTGATTGTAAATTTGAACCTCTATAAAATGTTCCTGTTTGCCTAGCCGCGTATCCAATCTGGATATCGTCTCTTTGATCAACAGGTATTTCTACACAATATACTCGTGGATCTTTTTTTAATTCTTCTGCTTCGTCGTCAGTGAGCATCCAGTGAGTCATGCGATCTGATCCAGGTCTTGGATTAGCAACTTCTACTGATCTATTTGGTATTGGTCCAGAACCTGTTGATGCTTCTAGTTCAGCATCAAATGCCTCTAAGTCTTCACCTCGATTAACAACAACAACATATTCCTTTTCACTCATTGTTAAATCTCATAAATCGTAAGAAACACTTCAGCGTCTATATTCGTGCCAGATGCGTCATGTACGTATATTTGAATTACAGTAGTACTTGTTTTAACAAATGATACTGTTGCTGAACTTGATTGATTTTGTACAGATCCTATTAATCCAAAACTATCAGTGTCAGCAGCAAGTGGACTACTAAAAGTTAAAGTATAATCACCTAGGCCGTTGTCAGCAACACTTGTAGTACTAACTCCTTGCCCAATTACTGTAACTGGATTTGAAGATCCTTTTACTAACCCAGTGTACATAGGAGCAAAGACACCATTTGATATTACACCGTCTGGTGCTGTTAGTGTTATTGAACTAGCACTACTAAATGTTGGTGAACCTGTGCCTGCATTAATATATGCATCAGCAGTTATATCGCCTACTGTAATATCATTAGTTGTAGTAGCACCTCTGCCAGTCACACTATCTAATGTATCTGTTTCAACAGTTGAAGTTAGATAGTTTGCATCATTAGTCCATTGACTAATGTTTCCGGTTTTATTTGTAAGCTCGTCGGTACTGCTTGCTGTAATAAAATTGTCTATAGCAGGTGGAGTGTATGTAAATACTCCGGTAGTGTCATCGTATACTAATGATGGCGTAGCATTTGCACTTGCTGTAGTAATAGATAAATCTGTTAAGGCAATTCCACCACCACCGCCACCTCCACCTGTTGAGGCAAACGTAATAGTATCTCCGCTAGTAGTAATAGTCATGCCAGAACCTGCAGCAAAATTTACTGTATCGGTTGTAGTTGCAGCTGTTACTGTAGATTGT
>Ga0213869_10000213_pt1 | contig 48072 bp, 61 predicted proteins | sample PICome_10_FD_160083 | JGI IMG/M metagenome (GOLD analysis project Ga0213869, IMG submission 160083) | Coastal seawater microbial communities near Pivers Island, North Carolina, United States - PICO132 | ecosystem: Environmental > Aquatic > Marine > Coastal | place: USA: North Carolina...
TGTATGACGTACCCCTAAATATAATAACTATTGTTATAGCTATACTCTTAAACTATAGTGGACCACTAAAATTAAATATTTAAAGAAAACCCGCGTTATATAATAAGTATGAGTACGTGCACAGTATGTTGCGATAAGTACAATAAAACACAACGTGTAAAAGTTACATGTCCTCATTGTGATTACGAGGCGTGTAAAACGTGTATCCAGACCTATTTATTATCAACTACAGAAGAACCACATTGTATGAAATGTAAACATGAACACGATCGTGAATTCATAGATTCATTTTGTACAAAACGATTTAGAAACGTAGAGTATAGAATACACCGAGAACAAATTTTATACGAACGTGAAATGGCGCGAATGCCGGAAACTCAACCATACGCGGAATATAGAATAAAAATGAAAGATCTTAGATTACGATATTTTGAACTTTTAGATCAAATGTTTCTTTTGAGAGATATGCGTAGAGAAGCGATAAACATGCGTAATTCGACGTTGGATTATGATGATGCTATAGCTAAAATGCGTAGAGATATAGAGGAAATTGTAGAAAAGGTAAATTCACTTGAACTAAATGTCACTACAATTAGTAGTGAAAAGTTTACACGTAAGTGTCCATACGAAGACTGTAGAGGTTTTTTAGATACAGATATGAAATGTGGGTTATGTGTACAACAGTTTTGTGAACATTGTAATGAAGTTATCATAGATTCCGAGCACGTTTGTGATCCCGAAACGGTTGAAACTATGAAACTCATAAACAAAGATACGAAACCATGTCCTAAATGTGGTACAATGATATATAAAATAGATGGGTGTGCACAAATGTGGTGTACCGACTGTCATACCGCATTCGATTGGCGTTCGGGACGTATAGAAACGGGTCGTGTACATAATCCTCATTACTTTGAATTCAAGAAACGTTCGAGGGAACACGGAGACATTCCATGCGGTGGAAGACCCACGTTCGCAGAACTTGAAGCAAATGAAGCGGATGTACATATATTAGAGCTGAGTTATAAACTTACTCTATTAGATAGAGATATCATATATAGATACGATGGTATTGGCGACGATGATAATCTACGTTTACGTGTAGACTATTTAATAAAAATTATATCCGACGACGAATTTAAGAAGGAACTTCAGAGACGTGATAAACATAAATGTAAATTAGAGGATATACGGAATATATACGGAATGTTTTCCGATACGTGTGGTGATTTACTCCGTCAATGGATGATTGATCCAACTAAAACTAAGGACATACTGCGTACCGTTCACGCATTAGCTGATTATTCGAATAATGTCATAGCAAAAATACGAAATAGGTACAACTGTACGGTACCCTATTATATATTTTTACGTGCACTTTAAGAATAGAGTCGTTTACATCATAAATGAAATTAATAGAATTAGCTTCGGCAATTACATCACTTTTTCCATTTATGATTTTAGAGAATTTTGGTAGCGTAACGAATATGTTTTACCATTTACATAGAAATGAAACCATGTATAAACTTGTTTATATATCCAGGCACGTAGATCTTCTACGATTAGGGTACGTACTAAAAGGTGGTTTCGATTATATGGATCTCATATTCAATTTTTTATCCATGATTATCATTTATAAATCGAGTATTCACGATAAAAGGTACTTAGATGTAAACTTGATAATAAGTGTAATTAAAAGTGCATTTGGTATGCCTAAATTGCACTACATTGTATCACTTTACTTCTGGTTTGTAGCATTTATTATTCATTATGATACTATATTTGGACGATACACTGATATAATAGTAAACTTATTACTATGTCCACCCCAATATTTATTGAAGAATAATATTCTTAAAGTATAGTAGAAAATGAATAGAATTATATTATTTGTATCATTTTTACTGATTATATGGTTTTTCATACCTATATATGAAAAACCCAGAGTAATAAAAGGTGTATTATCAAAACAAGACTGCGATCATATCAGGAAAATAGCAGAACCTAATCTACAACCTTCAACAGTTGGGGGTAATTATGAATTAGATAATTCAGAGCGTAAAAGTGAAACTGCATGGATAAGAGCGTCAGAGGATCCAATTGTTGATAAACTTATACGTAAGTGTATTTCTACGACGGATCGCCCTTTCGTTAATTGTGAAGATTTACAGGTTCTTAGATATAAACCCGGTGGTTTTTATAAACCTCATCAAGACACGTTTTGTGAAGATAAAAATAGACGTATGTATACATTCATAATTGCCTTGAATGACGAGTATGAAGGTGGTGAAACCGTTTTTCCAAATATAAAGGAACAGTACCGTTTAGAAAAAGGTGATGCTTTGTTTTTTAATACGTTAAATAACTATGAATGTATGACAACAAAAGCTATACATGGAGGTGCACCAGTTAAATCAGGTGAAAAGTGGGTCTGTAATTTATGGGTACATAAATATGAATATACCGGACCCAAAAAATAAAAAAACTTAAGCTACGGCTATATAATAATCGCGTCGATCTAATGATAGATGTACAGCTGTACACATATTTAAAAGACTGTACACGAAATAATACCCAATATATTCGAAGTATAAATTATACGTCGCCAAGGTAAAACACATCGAAAGATAAAATGTATGTATTTTTAAAATATCAATCTTATTTTCTAAGACTGAAACGTATGATATTGCAGACATAAACGTATCCATGAGTGACTGATAATTATCCGATACCATAATAGTATACATTATTGTCGTAAAAAGCATAATAAAGTGTATAAATTTATACACACTACGTATTTTAACACTTCTTATATCTATATTTCTCGTATGAGTTCGTTCCAGTTCGGGTTCTGGTAGTGGTAATGGTGGAGGTCGTTCAACCGCCTCGTTTATACCTAATACTGGTGTATCATCCGGGTTTATGACGACGTTATAATATTCATTTGTCGTCGTCATATCCTCTTCTTTTATTGAATACTGTTTTTAACTAATTGTCCTTGATAACAAGTTCACCCCTTTCCGCTAACAAGCGTCTATTCACCATGTGTTGTTCCTTAACATCATCCTTATTTTGTCCGACGTAAGGAACCGCATACCCGTTATCACACATCCATTTATTCACGTTCGTCCAGATACCATCTTCAAATACCCATAATTCACCAAGTGCGCGCCCATACTTACCGACAGAGTCGCGTTCTTGGCACCGTAATTCAATTTCACAATCGTCCTTATCGGATTCAACCGCTTTCGTCACCCAGTTCAAAATCTTCTTCTTCGCATGTTTCCCATAAATCTTTTCGACCGTATCACGCGTTCGCGATTCTTCGGTATCGATACCGAGCAATCTTACGCGTTGGCGGATGAGTACATCGAACCCCAAATCGATAAGAACGTCGACAGTATCACCGTCAACGACTTTCGAACACGAGTCGATTTTGTATTTAAATTCACATGGTTTTTGATTATAGGTAGTCATTATGTATATAGTTTAATGAATTAATCTTTAACCAAGCGTATGATGACACTCCCAACACAGTGTTGCGACGGGGTATTGTTTATGTAATTCTATAAACTTCCTCAATATTATGTGTGTTTGATATCCTTCTTCCGTTCGTGATTCCGATACGGCAATTTTTAAAATTTCGGGTCTAGATTTGATTGTGTGTGCATGTGTTAAAATGCATTTTTTACCTCCACTTTGCAATTCATTTTTCTTCGCACCACACCCCAAACATGAGGGTGCAGTTCTAAAAAAGTTTTTTACTAAATTAGCTGCATTTGCTTTCGAATAGTGTATTATATTCTCTTCCGGTGTATCCTTTGGAATTGTTATACTATATTTTTCACTCATATTTTGAATTTTCGTTTTTTGTAATTTACAATCTATAAAGTTATTGGAATCTTTTTTCAATTTTCGAAACATACTTGAATTTGTATCGTGTAGATTTTTAATGTTATCATTTATGTACATATCCGATACAAGTTCACATAAATCATCCATTATTTCGTCATTATTTTCTTTATTAATTTTCAAACATTTTGTTTTTTCATCGCGCTCAAATTTATCACCCGTCGTTAGAAATCTATAGACTTCAATCATGGATCTAAATCGCTTACCTTCCGGTGAAAAGTAATAGTTATCGGTCATACCCGCGGATTTACCCGATTTTCGTGTTTCTATTTTGACATACCATTCATCGTTTATTTCTTGTCCCTTACCTTTTAGATATTTTTTAAGACTATTGAGAGCCGACATACCACACTAGTCTATAAATCACGTATCCTTTTAAGTTCATCGCATATTTTCAAATAATCACCTTCGGGTAAATTTTCTGAGTTTTTATCTATAAGTTCCATAACGGTTCTTGAAACATTTCGTAATGTTACATCTCTATCATACGTAGGTTCCGGTAATAACGGTGGTCTACATAACCAATCCGTTCCCGTAATCGCCCCGTCGTAATTGTATATTTCGCGAATGTGTGTTAGGAAATCCCGTAACCGTGGGTAATGTGTCGTAGGTGTCCAAACACTGTCATGTCTAAAAATATAATCTTTAACGACGAGTACGTTTTGAGTATCACTCCATAACCCTCGATTATAATTAAACATGGATATTGGTCGGATAGTACCATCCTCGGGCGTCGGTAACGTATCGTTACGGTTAAGATACGATGCATTATAATTGAACGAAAAGATCGGGGACGCGTATGCTTCTATACTTTGAACAGGACCCCTACCGCGTTCGTTTTCGTATATTACCTTGATAAGTATTTGTTGAATACCTTCACATGGGTTAGGTATAGTTGACCGTATACTACTATTAACGAAAGGTGTTGACGGCATTTATATATACTTACATTTATTCCTTATCCGGTTTTATAAGAATTTCGGGTGCATCATCAACTATATCAATGACGTATCTACTTTGATTATCGGTGGGGGATACCGTTACTATTCGACACTTATCAGTACTGATCATAGTTTGGTCAGAAACTTTAGTTACTGGTATTGTAATGGGTCGACACAAGAGCATCCACATTTATATAGGTAAATATTTTAAAATCTTTACCCGTTTTGGTGATTACCAAAAAAAAGTTTTTTTTATTTTATATAAAGTATCTTCTTGAGAATGATGTTGAAATTCAAAAATAAATTTTCTTTTTACTAATCACAAAAACGAGTAAAGATTTTATTATTATACTCTATGTTTCCTATTTAAAAATAATAATATAATAATATAAAAAATGGGTGAAGATGTAAAAAAGTATATACAGGAAGGTATACACTTTTCAAACGAATTCATGGATATGATTGAAGATATTTCTAGAAAATATCAGGAACATATTTCCGTATCAATGGAAATTGGACATTTCGATAAAATGGGTAAAATTATAATGAAATTATCTGAAGCTCTTATACGATATAATGAACAATATAGTGGACTTATAAGAGATTATAGAGAGGAAAAGGTAGTAGAGAGCGAAAAAAAAGGGTTAGAAACAATAACCGAAGAATAATTAAATGATACAACAATATGCCAGACACGTATATAAAGTACTTGGTCCCGGTTATAGTGAGCGGGTGTATCACAATGCGATGGAAGTTGTCTTGCGGAAAAATGGGGTACACTATGAAACGGAGAGAATAGTTCCTATTGTGTTTGAAGGACACACAATAGGGAATCTTCGCGCCGATTTAATTTTAAATAACAAAACCGTGGTTGAACTGAAATCAGTTAAAACCATGAACGATGTCATGGTCACACAAGCACAAAACTATCTACGATTGACGGGGTTTACGGAAGGGTACCTTATTAATTTTCCTACATCACTTAACACTGATTTAGAGGTTAGGTATATAACTTTGGATTAACGAATATTAACACCAGCTTCCTTACATTTAGCAGTGATAGATTCTTCAAATTCTGGCCCACTTTTACCACCTAATGCATTTGAAAAATAAATATTATCTTTTATAAATTCCTTTTTAGATTCATCCCAATAATATGTAGGACGTCTTTCATCTTGATTTTCATTATTCAATTCCTTGAGATCGTTACAGAACCCTGATACATCTTCACCTTCGGGTGCGTTTTCAACATCTTTAAATAATTTGATTGCCGAATCTGTTACAGACTTATCACATATTTTTTCTGGTTCTAAATCATCCTTTCTTCCTATATCATATATCTTTCCTACTATTTCTTTTTCATTTGCTGTTAATAATTGAACGGCAGAATCCGTAGTGGGGTTTCTTCCAACTTCTTTCATATATTTAAACAAATTCTCACAATCTACTGGTTTAGCATCACCAGTTATAATGGTTTCTACCATTTTTTTCATTTTTTTAGCTATAAATTGAGGTGTATTCGGTATAAAACCGCCAAGGAATGCACCGGCTCCTGCCGCTGAACTTGAACAACAACATAGAGCTGCACCAATTAATAGAGCTGACATTTATAGTAACCAACTATTTTTTTTCATCTTCGATCTGATTCATCATGTACATAACTGGAATCATTTGGTAAATCTTTTTCCATTCACTTTTGGATTCTTCGTAATACTTTTTAGGGTCTTTAAGCCCCTCTTTTATAATTTCATTTATCTTTTCTGTGTAGAACCTGATTTCTTCTAAACAGAAATTGTAATATGGATCGTTGTTCATTATCTATATTAAAGACTTATCTTTTAAGCTTATCGTTTATGTTTAAGAATAATTCGGGTGTGTTTCTCTTTTTGTTCGCGAAGTTTTTGAGCATGTTACTTAAACTATTGTATACAACACCCTTTCTCAAAGGGTTCTTTTTTGCCTTCGATTTAGATTTAGATTTTGGTTTTGGGGAATTTGGATACTTATTATTGGTTTCTTTTTGTAATTTTTTAGAATTACAAGAGCGCACTGGGAAGTTCATTTAGTATATATTTAGATTTTAAATGGTTGGTATATATTCCCATTGTAGAACCCCACAAATCTTTTTCCATATGACGTCCTGTTGGTATAACTTTTCTTTGGATTTTAAAAGTGGAAAATATTTAAGATATTTATCTTCACTCAAAAGTTCACAAAACTTATAAAGTACGTATGAATAACTCAAAAAGTTTTTACGTTCACTCGGACAATTATCATCGAACGGTTTTTGTATATCCTTGAACATTATACGCAGTCTCTCTTCAAGTTCTTGGGGCATAGACGGTGGTTTTACACCGCTTATGATATTGGTTATATATGGAACGTGTTCGTAATATTTATTGAGTTTCAATTTTTTAAGAAGTGTACGAACACGGGCGTGTGTTATTTCATCTAAAGCTTTTACTTTTATTTTTTTGAGTTCGTTACGTAGTTGTTCTATTACCTCAGGTGGTATAGTTGTCGTTTCTTGTGCCTGAAACTGTGATAACCATTCATTAAAATGATTTTCACGTTTATACGAATAATTGACTATCTTTTCCGACGTTTCCTGTTCTTCTCTATAGGTTAACTCTTCACTTATAAGTGTTGCTAAAATTGCACCACAATTATCACACACGAGGTCACTTGTATCTGCAAAATGAAACACGTTACTTTCTGGGCACGTGGGACACACTTCACGCTTCTTTTCTATGGGTCTATCTATATTTAACTTTTCTACATCTATTAAATAATCATTAAATATGTCTTTTCTCTGTAACCCAACTGTTTCTTTACAATTGAAAACGTTATCGGTATTTACTTCTTTTTTAAGGTCATCAGTATACATTTCTAAATATGGCATACACTGAATTATATATTCAGACATTTCAGATTCATACTTTGATTTATTGATAGGGTCTTCTCGAATAGACTTATCCCATGTTTCAATTTTATTGTTGTACCTACTTAAAAAATTACCTTCCATATTAATTAAATAGAATGCTCGGCAATCTTTTAACTAACGTTATTATTTGGGCTTACTCAACACTACAATCAGTATTTTCCACCCCAGACTATAGAATTGCGGATTCGTCTATGGAATATTTTTTAGATTACACAAAAACACCTTTACCAGAAGAACTCGATGAATTCTGGTACGAAGAGCGTAACGAATGGGATGATGAGACTGAAAGTGTTTTCAAAACATTAAACTTTTCAAATTATAAAGATACAACAATTCCGGAAAATGTTACGAAAACTGTCGTTCGTGTTAAATATTGGTACAATAACACGATGTACAAATATTTGACGTATGATATGGATCATCAATGGCCACCACCACGTAAAAGTGGGGTTGTATTTAACATACCAATCGTTTCAGCTGTTTTGCTCGATTCGGATGATAAACCGGTTAAGGACATTTTAAACAAAATTATTCGATACGCGGGTCCACGTAAAGATTTTCATAACGAAAAAGTTAAAATAAGGGATATGTTATTTTATGACATGGATACACTTGAAAATGATTTTCCAAAGATAAAATTAAAAAGTGCAATTGGTACAACTAAAATTGTGAGTACTGTAGACGGGTGTATTACTGATCTTCGGGTACCTTAGTTGCTAAATAAAATTTCAACTCACCCAAATTAGCAACGTTATATTTTAATATCAAAAACCTATTTTGTTCTTCCTGCATAATTTGTACTGTAGAACACATACTCGTCGCTTTTGTAAATATATTCATGTATCGAAGGGAATATTCACCCGAAATTTTGGGACTTTCTTCCGTACATTCAATATTCGTTTCCTGATTTGCAAAATCACCCATACATTGTAGTTTGAGGTGTGTACCTTCCCTTGTTATTTCTATGATATTACCGATATTGTGCATATCTCTACATATTCTTTGAAAATCCATAGATGCCATTGGTGTGATAGTAGTCATGGTCATATCTGGTACCTCGATCTGATTTTCATTTATATCGAGTAATTTTAGGGCAAATTTAGTACATGTTTTCTTCGATTCATTGTGAATTTCTATATTCATAAACTCTTTACAGTTTATAGACATTACGAGAACATCGTTATTTGTTATCGATTTAAGAAGTTTAAATGTATTCGCGACATTTATACCTGCAATTATATCAGTTTCACATGTATATTCTTCGAAATTATCGGATGAGAGGTACATATCTACTAATGATGTACGTGCTGTATCGAGAGTTACGATGTATATACCATCAGGTTTAAAGTATATATTTACATCGTTTAGTATATCCTTGAGTACTTCAAATGTTGATTTTATGGCACTCGCCTGAATTGTTGCCAATTTCATATCTAAAATATACAAGTTTTAATTCTTTATATTCTTATTATATGCATCTGATACACTCCGACTAATCTTATCTTCGAGTTCTGGAGTCATAGCGGGTTGTAAAGTTTTACCATAATCATCTAAACCAAATAAGTCTCCTGAACCTTCGCCATCTAAAGTTGTCGTCGAACAACCACCAAAATTACACGTCTCTAATTCCTTTACGGGTAAAAGTGATTCCAACCAGTTTCGTATTTCATTACCTACTAAAAGTTTACCGTTTTTGGTAAGCATGGTTGGAACACGTGTAATTTTATTTTTGTATTGGGGTGGTATACCCAATTTATTAATGTTATGATATCTAACAATTTCTTTTAACTGTGAATGCTGATTAATATATTCAATTACATCCAAACTATGGTTACATTGTGGACTAAAAATTAGAAGGGACATATCTTAAATTAGATATCACTTTTTTTTACTGTAAAAAACACATTTTTATACATATTTTTTTATATACATATGATAGAGGGAAAAAATAAAATCTTTACCCGTTTTGGTGATTACCAAAAAAAAGTTTTTTTTATTTTATACAAAGTATCTTCTTGAGAATGATGTTGAAATTCAAAAATAAATTTTCTTTTTACTAATCACAAAAACGAGTAAAGATTTTAAATAAAATAAAATAAAATAAAATAATCATTAATATTAAATAATGAATACTATACTATTAATATTATTAATACTTACTGTACTCGTGACCATGTCCAGGACGGAAATGTTTACAGAGCAATTCGGATTATCCGGATATACTAAACCAATAGAACCTGTATTATTGAACGATAATGAGTTCGATTTATCAGAATACGAGGAATCGGGGGAAGATGTCGAAGTATCTAATAATCTTATGCAGGAAATGGTACTTGCAACAAATAAAGAAGTTTCTAGAAAAACTGGTCTCTGTACGTACATTATTGAAACAACTTCAATTAAGAAATATAAACACAAAGTGTCAAATCAAGAAATATACAGATGTATGTTTATGTGTGTGAAACACAAGGGATTTGCCGTAGGATTTGCAGTTACATCAGATTTAAGAATTATTGATAATCGAGCAACTGTATTAAGTGTGAGAACACAGCCTATAGATATTAAACCACCATCAGACCCAAGTATTTACCAAAAATCAATTAAGGGTAAAGAATTTGAAGATTATACAGAAGTTAGACAGAGTGAAATTGATATAGTTAAAAATACAAAAATAATAGATAAGGTTATATCCGATCCACAATCCATGTACGGTAAAATTAACATTTAAAACTCTTAAATAATTATAATGATCAGTATTCATGAAATAACACGTATAGCTGAAAAAAGAAACCACCTGAAAAAGGAAACATATACCAAAATTTATGAACAGATTTCAAAGAAGATACGTCAGTCAGTAGATTTGGGACATAAATATCTGTTTTGTCAAATACCTTCTTTTGTTATGGGGTACCCCCATTTCAATAGAGTAAAAGCACTACAGTATATAAAACGACAATTTGAAATAGGTGGATTTACAGTTCAGATTATAGGAGAACACGAATTATGTATTTCATGGAAACCGGATAAAAAATCAAGAAAAACTGAAAAACACGAAGACCCAGAGGATACAGAGGAATTTCCAACACTCGTAAACCTAAAAAAAGCGGCAAATAAATACAGGGGAAAATAAGTGATGCGTGAGAGACTTAAAGTTTAAATATGTAAATATACTACAAATATGAGCGACCCTTTAAATATACTCGTTGAAGCAAAACGTGAATACATAGGTCAATTATGTTTACTTATGTGTCCAGTTATGATTGAAACGTATGAAACCATGTATGAAGAAGCATACAAACTCACAAAGGGTCGAAAGGTTCTTGTAATGTATCAAAAACTTTTAAAAGAAGTTCCAAATTGGAGTGATGCCATGTCCAAACAACACACTGACAATATAACAAATAGATGTGCATGGTTTAACGACTTATTAGCTGCAGTTTTTGTAAGTTGTGTTAAAATTTTATCCGCGGTTCGATTAAATAAAGGTAATAAAAAAATTTCGTTGAAACTTCCAACAAACGAGGTTTTCATCCAAACGTGTTATAATAACGCAGCTAAAGATTTATACAGAGACCCATACATTTATCACGAAACGCAAAACGAACATGCTAGAAACGATAAATTATATGAACGTTTTTGTGTGTGTATCGAAACAACCGTAAAAGAACTCATACCGGTACAGCAGATTTTACAAACGTATATGTCTCAAACACAAGAGGGTCAGGATTTAGACCTCGAAGAAGCTGAAGTTGGTGACTCTGAAGATCCTGACCTTATTGATGGATACGAAGAGGAAACGTCAGAAGAGCCATTTGATGCCGAACCTCCAATGGAACAATCGATGGAACCTCCAATGGAACCTCCAATGGAACAATCGATGGAACCTCCAATGGAACCTCCAATGGAACCTCCAATGGAACAATCGATGGAACCAGAACAGGGGTCCCCATTCGATAACGAATTTAGAACTATTACAACAAAACCACAACCACAACAGGAAGAAGAAGGGGTTTTATTTCCAGACGCATCTGAAACCCGTGCAAAAAAAGTTGGCTACTATTAAATGGAGTTCGAAGACTATTTACGAGACCCCGCATGGGCAGGAATAATCGCCGGTTTTATAACCGCAGGATATATACACTTTAAAGCAAAGATAAACAACGAAGGTAAGCTTCCAGTCAGTGCATACACAAAACCAGCTGCACTCACAGCAATTTTAGTATTTTTTATTGTTACTAACGGATTAGGTAAGAAAGAGACCATATCAACGGAACCATTTTAATTTTCTGACTTAAAGATAATATACGTATTTACATTATAATATGACTTCCGTGACCGCATTTAATGATATGATGGGTCAATTTCTTGTGGAATTACACAAGACATTTCCAGAAGAAAAAGGCTTGAAAAAGTGTTTATCGGCTTTCGATTTAATGAAAGCTTCAAACCCACGTTTAGTTGTAGATGGGTTCATGAATGGTGTTACACCATACGCCGATAAGATTTCGTCTAAAGACGAGTCATTTTTTATCAAAGAATCTAAGAATTTGGATTTCATGAAAGGTGTAAATCTCGAAAAACACTGGGGAACTGCGTCCGAGAATACAAAAAGTGCAATTTGGCAATATGTTCAGACACTATACATGCTCGGTACAACCATTAGTTCTATCCCAGAAGACACACTTTCTATGATTGAGACAGTTGCAAAACAGTGTGCAGATAAAATGGGTGAAGATGGAAGTGAACTCGACGAAGCTGCATTGATGAAAACTATGCAGGGTATGTTGGGTGGTATGATGAAAAAATAAACTCACTATATATAAATGACATCTTGGTTTGAAGATCCAAAACAATTGGTTCGAGTAGACAAAGTTCACGAATTTTGGCCGTCAAAGACACAATCTTCAGCAGACCGTGTTAACGCGACTGCTCGTTTTATCATTTATGCGACATGTATAATATACCTCATACGACGTGATGCACGTATTTTTGTTTTGGGTGCAACCGCACTCGGAGTTCTTTATATAATGGAAAAATCTAATATGGTAAAGGAGGGTGTTATAAGACCAACAAACGTATACAATAATGAAGGTAAATCGTGTTCCATGCCAACAAAAGATAATCCCATGGCAAATGTTCTCATTTCGGATTATGTAGATAGACCAGACAGACCCCAATCGTGTCATTATCCAACCGTAAAAACCCCAGTAAATAATTTACTTACAGGTGACATCAAATATGGACCAGCCCGTTCGCGTTCATCTATGCCTGAACACCAAAGAAATGCATTATCGAGACAGTTTGTAAGTATGCCAGATACGTCCATCGGCGGTACACCATATTACGAATTTATCCATGGTAAAAGAGGTAATACGTGTCGCCAAGACCCACGATTGTGTAACCCAGACGCGAGAGGGGTTCAACTCGAGGCGTTTTCTGGACTCGATCCAAACGGTGATAAAAGAAGTGGTATGCATAGAGGTTCGGGATTAGCCCCTTAATTTTAAACAATTTAAATAATAAAGTAGTAGATACTCGATTTCCATAAACAAAATCTTTTGTAATAATAAATGGCGTATCAACTCCAACCAGGAATGAAAGTGGTTCAAGATCACGCGGTTCCAGCCGTTTGTGCGACCGAAGAAGTTTTTACATATCCTCAGCCCAGTACCCTTAACTATGGGTCAAGTAGACCAAACACCATGTTATATGGTACCGCTCCATATATGGCGGGTAAAGGTTCACCAGCACAGTACATTGACACGTCTGATCAACTCAGACCACAAAGTACATCTCGTTTCAATAAAGTTTTAGCGAAGACTTACGAAAGAAATTTTCACCCACTTCAAAATGTCGAGTGTAAATTACCACTTAGAACACAATCATATGAACCATCGAGTACCAGAGCCGAAATGCAAAATGGTTTGTTTCAGCAAAGATACCTCAATAAAAATCTCGCTAAGAAATAAGAATGGCTGATCCTATATCTATAATGGCTATAGCCGGCTTAGTTTATGCCGGTAGAAAATTAAGTCAACCAGACGAAAAATATACAGTAGAAGGTAATGAAATAGAAGAACCCGAAATCGTTTCGGATTTTTCGGATAGAGATGTCTCTATACAATCCGAGTACCTAGGACCTTTATCACCACTAGTAGAACCAATATATAATTCAAAACAAGAAATGGGTTCGTTCGCTGAAATTGCCCCACAACAACGATCATCAGGGGTTGAAATTTTGTCTATGAGAAATCGAATGTATGACGCGGGGCGAATGAATAATCTTTCACCAATTGAAAAACAACTTGTCGGACCAGGTTTGGGTGTTGGACCAGAAGTTCCTGCATTTGGAGGTCATCAACAGTTGTTCCGTGTTAACCCAGATAATGTTGGTGCGTATCGCTTAACGACTTTACCTGGTAGGTCGGGTCCAGCCTTTGATGCGAAGGGTGGTAGACGTGGTATTGTCGGTGAAGTTGCACACAATAGACCAGAAAAGACAGCCTTTTTACATGGTCGTCTTCCTCCAGTTGCAGGCAGAGCACAGGGCATGACTGGTAGAACGCCAAGAGCGGAACACGAACGTACAAAGAAAACAACAAATAGATCCGAAACGGGTTCGAGAACTGATACATTAAACTTTGCATCTGCAAAGAGAACCGTTTCCGCACTTACACGTGCTCAAGAACCAACACGAAATAAAGCCGATGGTTCTATAGAACAGTATCAATATAACAATCAACCAGCCCCAGGTATATCAAGTTTTGTAGGTGGATACTTGAATACCCCGGCGACTAAGATAGGTGAAAAGAGAACATACGGTTCTGCATACACAGCCGAAGAACTTACGAAATATGGTTTCAGACCAGACGATCGTCGAGGTAAACCAAATAGAGCTGCGGGTCCAGGGCGAATGAACGTTCGCGCCGACGCACTTAACCAGGGTGGTATGGTTACAAGTGTTCGTTCCGATACATCGAGAATTGATGGTCGAGTAAATGCCGCGAATGGTTCTTGGACACAACATTATAGAAATAACGATTATCATAAATTCAATGCTTATAAGGGACACGAAAATCCAAATGCTACAAATATGAGTTTGGATACAGCTAGAAGACAACTTTCAAGTAACCCATTAGTTCATAGTCTTTCTTAAATAACTAAAAATTTGAGACATACACTCATTAAAATAATGCTCCTATATTTTAATGAAGGTACACACCTTAGATATAGACAGTGGTGAACGAGACCCAGTTTTATATTCAAATCCAAGTGATTATGTTGTCCACTTAAAAAACCCTATTTATGATGTGACTAAAATTTCACTTATATCAGCACGTATTCATAATAGTCAATACCTCATACACTCCAGGAACAATCAATTTGATGTTTTGACAAACGGTGGTAGTACTCAAACGGTAACTATACCAATTGGAAACTATAGTGGAGAAGAATTAGCCGCGGCGATTAATACCAACTGTACCATAATTACAGGTGCAACTTTTGATAAAGATACAAATGCTATAACGTTTACAGGGTCGAGTGATTTTACATTTTTGTTTTATACTGGTACAAATGGTTATACATCTGGTACAAATGGTTACACAACGCCACATGATGTTTTAGGTTTACCAGCTTCAAATGTGTCATCAACTTCGAGTTCATTAGAAACTGGGAGTATTAATTTACAGGGTGCCGATGCAATTATAGTTAAATTGAGTAGTGGTTCTGACGAATTTAACAAAACCGTGTTTTCCGAAACCCCCTTTTATACAGGGCGTATACTTCTATGTGGGGATGTAATTAACTTTTCGGGTGTTGACGATACAGTTGAACACAATTTTGATTCCGGATCACAAAAAACGATATCAAGTTTACGTGTTCAGTTTTATTACAGTAGTAATAATCGATTAATACCATATGATTTTAGAAATGCGAATCATATACTTAAACTCGCAGTGACGTGTTCTACTGATAAACTTGAGAATATTGCTAAGGTGGAACGAGACTTTTCTCTTCCACCACCTATGAGTATCCCCGAAATGGAGGATCCGCGTAGATGGGATGCGTTTATATCTATATTTATGGTAGTTGCAACCGGTTTATTTTTATTATTGGTTATGCGTAAGCCTAAACTTATCGAGTAACCGCGAAGATTGGTTGGGTTGGCTTTTGCACACGTGTAGACACACGAGAGATACCAACGTAGACCAAGATGGACAAGAGCGTCGTAAACAAGGCCGTGAGCGTGTAGTTCATACCACCATTCTTGTTAACCTTAACAACTTGGTTAACAGTCCACCTGACCAAGTCCATCCACGAGAGGGCGGCGGCGAAGGAGAAGCCGGCGACAACGGCGTTGAGGGATTGGGACTCGAGTTCACGAGCGACGAGCGTAACAGTTTCAGCAGCAGTAGACATTTTTATATATAGTATCCTGAGATTTTAATCGGGGAGTAAATCTTCTTCTATTAAAATTTTTTTATAATGTTTTGGTTTCATATATCCTTTTAACATACCAACATTTATGAGTTCTATTCCTGAATCAGAACCCGATTCTGTTTCTGTATCGGAATCACTTTCAGTATCAGAACTATCATCGTCATCATATATCTTAAAATGTTTAGACGTTCCTTCGTACCCTTCAGGTTCCGATGTGTTCATTACTATCTATAGCATTTTTTAACATTAATTCTGACGGATTTTTTGGTTCCCATGCATCCCAAGTATCGTACGCCATATTCATTTTGACAAACTTATATTCACGTCCCTTGTATCGTGTAAAAGGAATTTCTTCGTCTTCAAATTCAATGTCTTCTTCCTGGTCTTCTTCATCGGAAGATTCTTCATATATTTCCGGGAAATGTGTTCCCATTTTCTTACCAACTTCGTTCATGGCACAATATTTCATGGCATATTCCATATCTTCACCAAGTACCATATCTCGACCACACGCCGTAGCGTATTCGGCTGCGAGAACCATAGTTCTTTCGAGTACGGGTTGGATAATGTTAATAGCAGAGTCCTGGACCTGCTCAATTAAGTTTTCGGTTGCGTCTTTTTCTTGTTGATTCATTATAAATTAAACAGTGTTTTAGCAATTCCGTTTTCTACACGGAGTATGTTATAACTTAGGCCTAAAACTCTAAGTTCCCTTTTAGCTAAGTCATCTGGTAATATTTTGAGTTTTAAATGCTGTTCTTTAATTAAACTAAAATTTATTTGACCTGTTGGATACCACCGTTCTGGTTCAAGTGCGAAACTATATGAATAATATCTTCTAAATAATTGTGTTCTTGAATGATGTATACCACTTTGTACTGCGCGTAAGTTTATGACATTACCTGTAACTCTGTCTAAAATAACGGAATCGTCTAATTGTATTTCAAGGTTTTGTAAATGTTCATAATTTACGTATTCACTTTTATACAATTGGTAATTTGAATCATAATCAAAATTGGTAACAAAATGACCACCTACAACCTTTCTAAGTCTTTGAATTATAAAAAAAAGTTCCTTTATGGGATTTTTAAATTCAAGTTTATGTTTAATATCAACCACAGAATCTATATTTAAATCCAGTGGTATTTCAGTTTTACTCTCTTGTATCTGAGTGATTATATAATCTATTTTTTTACTTAATAACATCTGTTTTTCTTCTTCATCTAGAGAAACCATTTCAGTTGTTAATTTTAAACTTTTGATAAGTCCTTTTGTTTGAATAGAATCACCTAAATAAAAAATTGAATTACTATTTGCAGGGTCGGTTGTGTCATACCCCCAAACACAATCTTTTAGATCTCTAAGTTTTATAACAATTTCTATTTCCTGACCTGTTATGGCACAAAGTGGTACAGCGAGTTCGGGATTATTATAAAAATAAAATGGTATATCAACAAAATATTTAGTATCAGAAGTTGCTAGACCTAGATACCCTGCAATTTGAACTGAAGACACCTGAGTACCTGAAAGTTCTAAAGGTGGTTTACCAATAAGTTTCGCCAGGTTATGTTGTTTTGTTTGTGTAACGTAATTATCTGAATATATAGCTAAGAAATCACTTGGTATACGCTGAATAACCTGACCACCTATCAGAATTTCAACATACTCAATCATGGCATGACCTATAGACTCAACGTATCCTATACCTTCGATACCACCTACTAAATTCTGTTGTATACTAGATAATTCAACTTTCATACTCACTGTCTTAAGAAGATCACCTTGGTTTTGTGGGATTGTACATCGAATAGTGTTCCCAAATTCTACTTCACCTTCAACGTCTAAATCAACAAAGAATGGTGCAAAGTTCGTATGTTTTTGAAAATTCTTTATGAAATATGTATATTCGGGGTCGTCTGTAAAAAAGGCGTCCTGTGGACCAGATGTTTCTAATTGAACACGACCAGCCATTACTAGTATAACTGACTAAAATTTTAAACCCCCAAGTCCGCTGCTTATACGTAAAACGTTATAGTTTACAGCGTATACGTAAACTTTGTGTCCGAAACTAGCGTCTGGTGTATCGAGTTCTATATCTATCAAATTGTGTGCTATTCTACTCATGTTAACTTGACCGGTCGGGTAATATGTTTCTGGTTTCAATGAGAAACTATATACACCAAATTTATTACCTGTTACCCCCGTATAGTACTTTAATGGTTGTTCGTAACTGAGCATTAAATTATCAGCGTCTATGATTATGTTATTGTTAAATTTCATGGTAACTTGTTTTATTGGTTCATATTTGTATACGTCATCACTAACAGCCATAAAAAACATTTCCTTGACCGGGTTTTTAAAATTAAGCATACCAGATTTTTTAGATTCACCCGGTTTAAATTTAAATTGAGACATTTGGAGTTGGGTTATAACGTATTCTATGGGGCGTGTAAGTAAGAAATTCCTTTCATCTTCCGTGACGAAAAAGAAATCGGTGACGAGTGATACTTTTTTAATTGATGAAGAAACGTCTGAAGGTGGATCGATAATATCAGTACTGGTTTTATACTGGATAGTGACGTCTTCAAGTTTTTTAAATTTTATACGTACTTCGACAAGTTGTTTTGTTAATGCACATACAGGTATAGCTAAACTTGGGTTTCTAAAGAAATAAAAGGGTAAAAATACATTATAATCCCAATCATACGAAACGGGTATATAATTATTGTGTCCCGTTAAGAAATAGAGTGTTTGATCAATATCATCTTTATTACTATGTATTTGGTCATACATGTAAATATAATCACCCGTTATTCTCTCTATGGTTTGACCACCTATAAGTAAATCTGCATATTCTATTATTTGTGCACCTATAGATTCACGGTATCTTATATCATAACCCGAATCGGCTGTACCAGTCGGTTGTGGTAAAGTGAATTTAAGCATTGTACTTCGAATAAGATCCCCTTTGTTTTTGGGTATACGACACTCTACAGTTGCATCGTAATCAACATCACCATCAAAAGGTGTTTCGATAGATTCAATTGAAAACTTAGTATGACGTTTAAAATTCATCAGGAAATACGAAAACTCGGGTTCCCCAGTAAGCCATTGGTCCTGGATACCCGTGATAGCAAGGTTTAATCGACCAGCCATTCTTACTTTACGTGAGTAAAATTTTATGAAATAAAACGACACGATATTATAGATGAATCTTCAGTTGAGAAAATTTAAACCTGAAAACATGGCGGATGATAAAGTATGTGTTTTTATAGGTAAACGTAATACGGGTAAATCAACCCTTGTTACTGATATTCTGTACCATAAAAAACATTTACCAGCGGGTATAGTTTTATCAGCAACAGAAGAAGGTAATCATTATTATCAACAGTATATACCAGATTTATTCATATACGGTGATTACGACAGAGAAGCTATTGAACGTGTAATGGATAGACAAAAGAGATTAGTTGGTGCGGGTAAAAAAAATTGTGGAGCCTTTCTTCTTTTAGATGACTGTATGTATGATTCTAAGTTTATGAAAGATACATGTATTCGTCAATGTTTTATGAATGGTCGTCATTGGAAGATATTTTTCATGTTAACCATGCAGTACTGTATGGATTTACCACCCGCACTCAGGGCAAATATAGATTATATTTTCATTTTACGTGAAAATATTATTCAAAATAGGGAAAAATTGTTTAAAAACTTTTTTGGTATTTTTCCATCCTTTGAGATGTTTAATAAGGTTATGGATTCGTGTACGGAAAATTACGAATGTTTGGTATTGGATAATACTTCTAAAAGTAATAAAATAGAAGATTGTGTCTTTTGGTATAAAGCATCACTTCGTAAAAATTTCAGGGTAGGTGCACCAGAGTACTGGCAAACACATAAAAAGATGTTTAATCCGAAACATGGAAACGTGAAAGTGGGAGACCCAAATTCAGTTAAAAAGAATACACCATTTAAAGTTACGAAAAGGAAATGATAAGATCAATTGCTAAACGACTGTATACACCTATAAAAAATACCAACACTGTAGTGTATCCAGCTTATAATGAATTTAAACCAGATGGTAGTGATGATGGGTACCGTGTTATAATTGATATATGTCATACTACAAAAACTGTTTATATAGATAATGATATGTGTGATTACGATAAATTAAATGATTTACCCAGGATCATAAAAACATTTGGGTGTTTATACCCAAATTACACTCTTCAGGACAATGATGCGTAATCATTTAAAACCAAAAAACTATGTACATATAAATGGCGACAGACGTTAGAACGATGAATCTTTCAGATAATGGCGACGGTATGGTATCTCTAAATAACAATCAAGGGACATCGTTCGTGCCGAATATCCCCCCCGAAAAAAATGTGAGTGAAAATAAACAGACAATGGACTCTACTTCGATTTCCGATATTATGGGTCAAGCCGAGGAACCACTCGAACCACCAATGATGAGTGCCGATCCAAGAATGACACAAATGCATATGCAAGCTCCAATGATGATGGCGCAACAACAACAACCAGTAGGACAACAAGCGACTGAAAAAAAATCTGAATCTAAAAATCCATTCAACCTTACTGATGACCAGTTTCAAGCACTCATTGTAGCTGTGTGTGCTGCGGCGGCAATTAGTAAGCCAGTTCAAGAAAAACTTGCGAACTTTGTCCCATCGTTTTTGAACGACCAAGGACATCGAAGTGCAATCGGCTTAGTGTCGACCGGTATGGTTGCAGCAGTAGCCTTTTACATTATGAGAAAATACGCTTAAATAGCATTATAATGTTTATACATTTTCTTTCCTAAAACAAAATAGGAAATGAGAAATCCGAACAGTAAACCAACTGCGCGAAGTCCTAGAACAGTACCAGTACTCTTCGTAGTTTTACCATAATCTCTGAAATCTTTTTCGAACCTTTTGTTTATTTGAGAAACACCCGCAACCATACCCATACCTAATAAGGTTGATAATATTAAAAATGGTGCATCTATAGCCAAACGACCCATTATATTTCCACCACGTGGTAATATAGTGATGACTAACGGTGTGACGACCATGATTATAAACATATTCAACCATTTATCGTTTAAAAGTAGGGGTGCACTCGAAGATGCGAGTAAAGTATTCAGTAACAAATACGCTTTCATTAAATCACTGAACGATTGCATTTTATTAATACCAAACATTATTTATCCTGGATGTGTTTACCACAAAATTTAGTTCTCTGTGGTATTTCCTGGTATATCCCTAAAGAAACGCACATTGTTCTAAGTTTATCAAAATTTTTCCAGAACTCTGTACTATGTGAATATTCGTCAACGGTACAGTGTGCGAGTTCGTGTAACAAAACATGGAATATTTCATTAGGTTCACCATCGATACACAAACCTATATCATTACCTTTATTGACATTGTATCCGATAGACCCGTTCATACGCCTGTGTGCGGTAATTGGAATTTCTTTACATAACATTTTGAATTCCTGATTATTAGTCTCCTTAAGGTGTTCCCTGAGTGTCCTGTATTTTTCACGAACTTCAGATAATCTCTCGGGTTCCTGTATATTCATGAGTATAATCACGTTTATGATAATGAGGAGTAAAGCTAATATCATCTTATCATAAACATATATAAAAATCGACGGTTCACCTCTTATACACAAACCTAAATTTACTATACAAATCCGAAACCGGGTTCCCTTTAAGATCTTCCCATAGTGTTAAAGTAAACCCCAAATCTTCCATGCGCGTAAAAAACAGGTCTTTGTGTGCGATGGGTTCGACTTTTGGACCGTCGGCATAATACGGTGTATCGGCTAAATGGACGTATAACTTTTCCCCAAAGTTTCCCGAACTCGTATGTTTCATTAGAAAATAGTTTCCTAAATCGTCTTTTACGGGTGTATTCATGATAATCTTATCTGAATTCGGTATAATTCCTATGAATTGACCACCAGGTTTTATTCTATTTTTAATTGCTAATAAAGACGTCTCGAATAACTTGGGTGATTCGAATATATAGTGTAACGCAAAGTTATAACACACGACATCATATTTTCTTTGTGGACACGCGAATATATCACCTTCGTAAAAATTGACGCGTATTTTCATGTTTTTAGCACGAGACTTAGCCTCCTTAAGTGATTCTGGGTTTGGTTCACACATGCTTATATTTGCACCGGCGTGTCGCCACTTTTGGAGATCACCACCGAATCCACATCCTACATCCAAAATACTGTCGCCTTCGCGGGTAGCCGATTGGATGAGGAGACGCTTAGACTCGTTATGGTACTTACGTATCTCCTCCATTTTATTTATATTAGCGTTTCCTTTTTAAATAATGTTAAATGTTGGTAAACCAAAGTTCCGGTTTCGAATTTACAGATATAGAGTCGACAACGATAGTCGGTGTTGAAGGTTGTGTTGAAGGCGGTGTTGAAGGCGGTGTTGAAGGCGGTGTTGAAGGCGGAGGCGGGGGTGGACAAAATTTACCACCGGGGCAAATAAAGTCAGCGGCATCATATCCACCAAAGACATACGATGGTGATGGTGATGGTGATGGTGATGGTGATGGTGATGGTGATGGTGATGGTGATGGTGATGGTGACGGAGGTATCTTCGATATATCAGTTTGAGAAATTGGCTTTATAATATCTGAATCTGAATCTGAATCCGAATCTGAATCTTCTATTTCCGGTTCCGGTTCCGGTTCCGGTTCCGGTTCCGGTTCCGGTTCCGGTTCCGGTTCCGGTTCTGGGTTTTCTACTGATGTTTTAATTTTAAAAATTAATATAGAAATAATTACAACTAATATAACACTGATAAGTATATTATAAATTGTATTCATATTACTATACATTATAAATTTATTTGTATTCATTAAGGTTCATTTTTATCAATACCAACATTTATAGTTTGAACCGTAACCATAAACTTTTTGTTATTTATTCGTAAACGCTTGATGCTTTTTAATAATTCCGAATTACCATATTTACCAATATGTGAGATATCGTTATTTTGAAGTATGTTATTTTCCACGAAATTTAAATATTCAGTTAATCTTTCGTTAAAACATAACATATACTCCTGTTCCTTTTTGGTAATAAATTTACGATATGGTCTCTTAAATGTAATGTATTCTGATACATTTTCATAAAAATCATCGTTGTTACCACCATAAAACATATCGACGTAATCCTTTTTACCAACTTTTTCATACGTTTCAATTTCATCCCAATTTTTTAGGTTTTTTACCATATAGTCTTCCAAATAAGATTTAAAAGAGTGGAAGGTCTGACAACCCATTCTTTTTAATTCGAGATTATTTTTATGCGATGTACCAAAAGATTTTTCCATTATTTTCGTACATGCAAAGCTCCATAATCGTAAATTATTAGTCTCGCGACCCAGTCTAAACCAATAATTAACGTGATCTTCTTCACTCGTATCACTGAGTGATATGTAAGGGTTTACAAATTTTAGAACGTGGTCGACCACATCCCTGTTTAAAGGTTCTTCTAATTCGCGAACCGCGTTTATTTCTTCGTTCTTTTTAATGTAAGATTCAGGTACCATTTTTGGTTTTGTTTTGATTTTACTTTTAAAATAACAGTTAACTTAGGTTAAAAAGAAGATTCTAATTAATATAAATGAAACCTATTATTAAATGGGTCGGTGGTAAGACACAAATTCTCGATAAAGTTTTGGAATCTTTTCCACATGAAATAGAAAATTACCACGAACTATTCGTGGGTGGTGGAAGTGTTCTCTTCGGAATACTCGAAAGTCAAGACATTACCGTAAAAGGTAAAGTGTATGCATACGATAAAAATCAGAAATTAATTAACATGTATAGACAGATTCAAGAGAATCCTAAAGATGTTCACGACCATTTACTCGAACTCTTTACCACGTACGATACGCGAACCGGTACGGAAGTAAATCGTAAACCTGAAACCGAAGAGGATGGTCTTACATCGAAGGAAAGTTATTATTATTGGACACGTAAAAAGTATAATGAATTGATACCTACGACACCTATACATGCCGCGACATTAATTTTTCTAAACAAGACGTGTTTTAGGGGTGTGTATAGAGAAGGTCCTAATGGGTTTAACGTACCGTATGGACACTATAAAACGACGCCATTAGTGGTATCATTAGACGAGTTAGTAAAAATACAAGACCTTATAAAAAATGTGGTTTTCAAATGGTGTGATTTTAGGGTCGCGTTCTCACAAACCGTAAACGATGGTGATTTTATATACGCGGACCCGCCTTACGCACCTGAAAGTGTTACAAGTTTTGTAGGGTATACAAAAGATGGATTTATAATGGATGATCATAAAGATTTATTTAAATTATTAAAAAGTTCTAAAGTTGATTTTGTAATGTCAAATGCAAAAGTCAATCTCGTAACCAGTAGTTTTAAAGAGTATAAGATAGACGATATCCCAGCGAGACGCGCAATAAATAGTAAAGACCCTTCGTCTAAAACAATAGAGGTGCTTGTGCATGGATATGTTCAAAAATAGGTCTCCAATCAGCCCTGTATTTAGCAGGAAAATAAACATCCTTTTCCTTACCATTGTTTGTAAGTGTTGTTTTACGCATAGCCGCGTTTTCACCTTTTACAAAGAAAAAGCCGATCCCGTCTTCTTTCATTATCTCATACGTATCTTCGTATTTCAAGGAGTTCCAGAAACAATCATTTAACATATACGAAAATCTAAAATTTGCATTTGGATACCTTTTCGAGTACTGTCTAATTTTATGAGATCCTAGACCGATCTTTTCGTCAGTTGTACCCGGACCGAGCTGGTGCTTTTTTTCAATGATATGAATATAATTGTCACATAAACGACGAAACATTCCGTCGGGTTCCAAATTTTTTATATATTCCTTTAAACCCTTATACTGTTGGAGATAGACAACAGATTTATTCTGGTCTATATACACGTAATCATGACCACAAATCGAAATAACTTCTCCGTCTTCGAAATCAGATGTCTCCTGTTCAAAGACCTTCCCCCACTGGTTCGTTTTTTTACCTCCTTTACCGTTTCGTTTCATTTTATTAATTTTATTAATAGAATCTATTCACTTAGGCTTTTTACAACCGAGACTTTATTCTCGGTACCGGGCGTCATATCATAACAAACCCGATATCCTTAGGTTTAATTTCTTCGTTAATTTTCCAATTCCAAAGATAATAATGGTTACATCCGGTACCTTCCATGAACTTGTGGTTACGGAGTTCTTCTTCGTCTACACCTGTATTAATACAATTATATACATCGAACCCACGGTTACGCGCCATTATTATAGCATCTTTTAAACAATTCCCTACGTTATAAAATGTATACGCTTGTTTTATGGTTTCACCACTCGATTTATGTACATAATCTAGGCTATAAAACGTGGTAAATTGTTCCTTTTCATCGCTCAGGTACGTGTACACGGTATCTTTACGTGGAAGAATCCAATGTCTAACGTAAGATTCATCGATATTAAGTGAAAGTTTAAACTTTTTTAAATGGGCTTGTAACATTTTTGTAACCCGAGGTATATCTTTTTCATTCATTTCCCTAAATTGTGACGTACCTAAAACGAGATGTGCTTGTTCTCTTGCATCAGAAAACTTGAGTTTATTAAGTTTATTAACATTTATAAGTCTATGCCAATAAGTGACTTTAGCCATGGGCGTAGGTAATTGTTTTACGACTGTATATACAGCTTGCCATCTATTTTGTAAATTCATACGTCTTTTGAGTTCACCTATAAGCATTGGTGTAAATTTTGTATCCCTAAGATGTTTGGAAACACACAAAAAATTTATTTGAAGCATTTGAATTATTTTTTTATTAACACGAACATCTAAAGGTACACCTGATATAAAAGCAATAAGTGTATTATTTTCTTTTTCCCGAATAGCGAGGTTCCATTCATCACGGTACCCTGGTGGGTATAGTGTCCATTCAATTAACTCTTTAGAGTACCTGAATTCGAAAAAATCATCTTGTATATAATTCTCTTTTAGAAATTCACAGAGTTCATCGACGGTACACGAACTCCATTCATATCCTTCGGGTAATGGGTTTTTTTCATACCTAAGTTCTCTCGATGAATTAATTTCACCATCTTTTTCAAAAATAACTTTATCTTGGGGAACAGGTTGTTTATTCCAAAATTCGTGCATTATATTACATAGAATAGACTTAAAGTTTTTAAGCTTTGTTACTATATAAAACAATGTCAACTCTCGAACAAGATTACACGACCGTTCCCGGTCAATTATACGCGTGCCTTTCAGTCATAGGACCGGAAGCACCCCAAAAGAATGATAAGTTTGGAATTAAGATCCGGGGTGCATTTAATTCTAGAGATGAAGCTGCATCACACGCTAAACGTCTTCAAAAAGAAGATGCGACGTTTGATATTTATGTTGTTGATATGTATAAATGGTTGTTGATCCCACCCGATCCGACAAAGATCGAAGACGTTCATTATACGAATGAAAAACTTGAAGAACTCATGTCTGGATACAAAGAAAATCAAGCACAAGCGGCACAAATGTTTGCGGAACGTAAACGTGATATGGTCGAAAGTGCATCTACATTTACGAAACCAGGTGATGAAAACTCGAAGTATTATACGAAACCTGATGAACCACCAATCAGTCATCCAGCTGAAGTTCTCGAACGTCTCCAAAAGGAAAAACCAGATACACCAATGGAGGAACTTGTTAAGGAAGCGGATACTATTGTTGCCAAGGAAATTGAGGAAAGAAAGGAAAAACGTGAAGCTGAGGCGAAGGCGGCTCTCGAAAAAGAGGCGAAAGAAAAGGGTTTTAATTCAGTTGAAGCAATGGAAAAGTTCAATAATGAAAAGTCCGAGTCGTCTACGGAAGCTCAGGATACGAAAGGTGAAGGAGAAGTCGAGGAAGGTGAAGAAGTAGAATCTAAATAAATTTGTTATATAAATGTAAGAATGTTGAGTATTATACTAAATATAATCACCATAATTATTGTTTTAGCCATGGTCGGTTTATTTTTACGATTGTACGAAGATCGAAAAAGTAAATCGGGTACTGAAAATGTGAGTGCGTCCGATGTCGCACAAGATATATTAAAAGACCCACTCGTTGTAAGTCGTGCATATTTTACGGGATCCAAAATTGGTCCCATCGGTGACTTTGAAGGACAACAAACGTCGTCTGAACATTTGTGGGTTAGAGGTAAACCTATCCGGGTCTAAGAATGACCGGTTGCATGGTCTTACCCATAAAAAAACCTAAAATAAATGATACAAATATAATGATATACGCAGTTTTATCTAAATTTGTAAAAATATCTTCCTTTTGTGCCTGTTGTGGATACGGTTCGTAATACTGTTGTTGTGGTGGCGGAAAATAATATTGTTCGTTATTTTCCGGTTCTGGTTTTTGTTCATCCGGTTGATGATCTTCTTCTTTATTCATAAAGTCATTTGGATCATAGTTTATAGGTGTACCAACTTCAGCTTCCATTTATAAAATGTAAACCTATTTTTTTAAGCTCTATATTACTCATCTTCTTCCTCTTCCTCTTCATCAACAATAAATCCTTTTAAGTTACCATTTTCATCCATATCACTATCATCATCTTCAAAATCATCCTCATCATCCGTCTGAAGAAGATCGATATCACTTTCTATTTCAGATTCGGATTCAGTTTCATAATCATCGTCAGAAAAATCATCTTCTGGGAGATCTTCGAGTGGGTCTAAGCGTTCTGGAACCTTTGAGACTCTCCCTGACCGTGTACGTGTAGAAACAATTGTTTTCGTCATTATAAAGTAAAGTATGTTTATTCTTTTAAATACATTACGCAGCGTTAATTGATTCATTTATTAAAACAAGGCTAAATTCAGCGTTTATACTGTTCGCTAAAGTGTCTATTTCTTCTATAACACTCGTATCCGTAGAAACCGTGTATAATGCAAGTTCTCGTAAGTTTTCGAGTGCACGGTTTAATAACTTTTCCGAAACTTCCGTATGCGATTTATATTCTATAGCCATGTTTATATTGGCTAAAAATTCCTTGTATAAAACTTCATTTAATCCCGAGTACGGCAAAGTTTCGCGTATGAGTTTAGTTATATGTTTTGTACCTGTATCTTTTTTTATTAAAGATGATGCCAAATATACAACGAGTGCAATTAATAGTACAGCTAACATTCTATAAAGTACTAACAATTTTATCTGTAAGATTATGTGCACGACATTTACATTTACACACCTGTTGTATATGACTTTTAAGTATACTGAATGAAATCGTTTCTTTACATGTGTCACACGTTTCCTTTGTGGTTACAGTATATTTCTTAACACCTTCACGTTTGAGTGATTCTATGACGAACGTTTCCTTTTTAACGATATACTTTTTTATAAACTTTTCGAGTAAGTTCTGTTCTGGTTCTATATCAACTTTCTTTTTTGGTGTATATGTCTCAACTTTACCATCTTCGTAAAGAATATCTGTTATTTTTTTACTGAGTTGATGTCGTCTCCCCGAAAAATCTTTACAAAATCCGTATCGTCTTAGTACATTAGTAGTCGAAAAACACTTTTGCGCTATAGTATCACCTATTATATGAAACCATACGTGATTGGAATTGTGATTACACCTTTTATTTTCACAATATTTAGAATTTGTCGAGACCAGAAACTGTTTGTTATATTTAAACATTTTAGTGATTGATGCAGTAGTTTGTCCTTCTATATTTTTACGAACGAATGCTTCGACGAGTAAAAGAGCCTCTTGGTCCTTGAACTCATTTTTAGTTTGTAATGTTGTAAATGTAGCTTCTTTATGAGTTCCTTCTATTATAACCGGTTCCATGCTTTGTGTACGTAACGTTGCCATATGTAATATGTCAACGGATGGTTTTTGTTCAGTCTTTTGTAATGTAGACGAATGACCGTGCTTGTATATAAATATGGGTAAATATTCACCTTGTGTTTCTTTACCTGTGTTATTACATAAATCACATCCCTGACCGGCACACGCCTCGTGTTTTCCCTTTTTATGTGACCATGGCATACGAAACCCACTTCCTTTTGTATTACGTGAATTATTACCATATACCGAAATATCAACAATATCTTTCCAATCACGTGATCCGTACGCTAAGTTTAACGTATTTATAACATGTTCCCTAATACCCAATGCAGATGATCTATTTACAACAAAACCCGGCCAGTTTATATGTATACCCGTTTTTATGAGTGTGTCTATGGGTTTAGGTTCAGCGACAGATATCAAAGCGTCTTTACCACCAAATTTTGAGACCTTGTCGCATATGACTTTACATACACTCTTAATCTGTTCAAATGACATTTCTTCATCATCTTTATAATCAAGATCCATGAAAAAATTGTAATTTTCCGTTTTCTGTTCAACGACAAATATCTTTTCACCGGAGTTATATACTTCTACACATTTTTCGTAAAAGTCATTCAATTTATCAAATGGCACGGAGAGGACACCACCGTCCATGAGCACATGTGATAAATCGGAGTTATTAGCAAAACCTTGGTCTTTACACCAACGTTTAAACATACTTGCCTATTAATCTATTTATCTTTTTATACTGTTTATTCATCTTCATACTCGTGACGCCAAATAGAGCGTCTATATGAGACTTCCGGATAATTTTCTTCTTCTGATAAATTTTTCTTTAAAACGAGGAGTTCATAGACTTTATCCTCTTTATGTAATTCAACGTACCTTTCTGCTCTTTCTGGTGTATACGCATGCCTTTCAATGAGAAGCTCGCGTATTTGGGATAAAATGTAGTTCTTAGACTTCATTATTTAATAGAGAAGGTTTTTCTATCGAGAGAAGTTACACACGCGTAAAATTCTGGATTGTTAAGTACGTTCTTAACAATACGATCCCATTGTTTTTTAGTACTGAACTCTGAGAGTGTTTCAAAATTCATGAAATCATTTTCATCATGTGTTCTCTTGATGGGCTGTTTCTGAATCTTACGAAGATTCATTTTCTGTTTTTCATCGTTAAACTTACGTATAAGTTCAGCCTGTTCCTGTATGGTATAGTTTACGAAAAACACGTAAACGTTATATTCGAGTTCCACTCCTGGACTTTCTGTTACTACAAACTTAAATTCTGTATATTCACCTTTTTTCAAAGAAATAACTCCTCTGGTTTCTTCTTCAAGTTCTCTCAAAGCACATCTAATGGGATTTGGAATTTCCCTTCGCCTACACCCTCCGGTGACGAAAATCCAATCTTTGAATCTTCGATCCCGGACAGTGAGAAATCGTGGTTTATCACCTATAAAAGTGACGGGGACTGCAATTGCTTTATATTTTTTCATTGCTTATTTGCAAGTTATAATTGAATAAGATGATTATTCTGAAGATTCTTCTTCATCATCATCAACTTGGGTTTCTAAAACTTCCTCTTTTTCTGTTTCTACAACTGGTACAGATTTCACTTTCGGTGGTGGTCTGGATAAATGTGTCATGAGGTTTCCGTAAAACCCTTTAACATTATCCATTTCTGATTTCGTTTTGTTAAGTTCTCTGTACATGTACATTGTGGCAACAATACACATGAGCACGGCAACTATAGTCGCGGTATCGCGATCGAATGTAAACATTTTATATATAAAATTACGAGCTAATTTTTTAAGTTCCTATAATCGCACCCATGTGCGTTGTTTTTTCTGTTGGACACGGGTACCCCATTTTTCCAAATTGTATTTCCTGGTAATGCCCTTCTTTACACTCTGCATTCTGAGGAGGTTTTTCTGGTTTTTTACCAACTAAATGATCTAAAGTACCTGATTTTGGGTCATACGTTATAACAAAGACAAATGCTATGAGAAAAATTAATTGCCAAAACATTTATAATAAGCGGCTAAATTAAATTACTTAATTGGAATACATCAAACCACCCATACCATTTTCAATACGGAGGATGTTGTAGTTGACGGCGTAGATATCATCACTCGAGTTGGCTGTGTCATTGACAAGTCTCGCGGAATCGAGTCTACTGAAGTTGAGCGAACCGGTTGGTTGAACCTTGGACGTGTCGAGACAGAATGGGTACAAGAAGAACTTATCGTTTTCGCCGGATGCACCAGCATCTTTAGAGGATGTGGTGTGGTAATACGAAGTGACCGCGGTGTAATTTGGATCAACGTATTTGAAATCGGTAACATCCGTACCGTTAATTTGGAGTTTCATTTTATTCGCGTCCGCCGCAATAGCGAGAGTACTCGCATCTGCAGCTGCAGCTACCAAACACTTAATTGGGTGGTTAAAGTTGAGTTCTTGAGTCTTGGAAGCGGATGCGATAGCTTTTTGTGTTTGTGTAATAAGCATGTTTTGTGCTGTGGAAGACAAAGCGGTACGCTCGTCCGTGTCAAGGTGAATGAATTGACTGTAGACTTCATATGTAGCCTCATAGAGATCGCTACCCCACGTAATTCTCAATTCCACATCGTGATATTGAAGAGCAATCAATGGAATTGCGGTTTGAGCATTTTCACAAAACGAAAATCTGAGTGGGTAAAACTTACTTTCAGTTGCCACGGCAAACCCGGAAGTAGATTTAGTTAAGTTTTGTGCTAAGACAGTTGGTGCCATGTATTGCGAGAATGTAGATGTTTGTTCATCAATGACTTGTCCACCAATGAGAAGTTCAACTTTAGAAATTGCGGCGACCCATTCGGCTGATGTAAGTTTGTGAGCTACACCCAATTTAGTTGGGGCGATATACACGTACCCGACCATATCCCCTTTTCTTTCAAACCTGACGGTCGACATACCACCCGCGGATGGGTTGCCCTGGATAACCTGTCTCTCGACAGTTTGGGCGAAATTTGTGTGACGTTTATAGTTGGACCTGAAAAAAGAAACTTCAGGTTGGCCGACGAGATGCGCATCTTGGGCACCTACGGCAACGAGTTGAGCAATACCTCCAGACATATTTTATATTATACCAAGGTTTTATTTTTTAAATATTTTCCGTAAAGGTTTCATAATTCGTTTTGAGTTTGGTATATATTTCCGCGATTGGATTAATATTGGATGTTGTACTCACGTTAGAAACTGTAACAACCTCGGCACCGATTGTTACTTTACCTTGTGTTTTTGAATCTTTACTGATATGGTGATCGAACATGGCTGATACGGTATACGTATTCGAATCTGGTGAAATTTGAATATTCATATGGTACTGTTGATTTTTACGTAACCCTACGTAAAATTCGGATAATTCGGCGCCTGTGTTAAGACTTTTAGTTTCGGTGACCTGTATTCCCATTGGGTATATATACTTTAAAAATACATTATTTTAATTTCTATATTCACGCCATTCGGCAGACCAATAATTATATGAAGAATCACGTGGTTTTATTAAAACACGGTATCTGTAATGGGATTGACAACTCATGTTACTTGACCCCGAACCTGGAAAGCTGTTGTATGTCGTTCTCTGCGAGCCATTGATACGTACGTTGAATGACGAGCTTATATTTCCATTAAAGCTATAAAAATAAAACTCATACTCGAAAGGTAAAGATGATGGTAAAGTGTGGTCTAAATTTATTGAGTCAAAAGAACTAATTGATCCTAGGTTGTACGTCGTACCATTAAAGTTATAATTCGAAGGGGAGAAACTCGAACCAATTTCAATACCGTAAAAGTACCACGGACCTTGCCATCCTTGCTTAGTTGTTATATATGGGTCAAAATCACCCGTACCATAACTTCCACCACCACCGCCACCACCGCCGGATGCCGCATTCAATTCTTCTACCGTAAACAAAATTTTACTTGGATAATCATCCGTACTAGCTTGAAGAACCTCATGGTGTATACGGTATTCCTTATCGTACGTTAACGTCATACCAACACTTTTATCAAAATTTGTATATACATTTGTTTGAGACGCTTGACTCCAAGGACTACCATTATTGTTATAAAAAAATTCTATCTGACTCGCCTGAAATGTGGGACTAGATCCATCAGTTTGTGTAAAATAAAAGTCGTGTGAATGACCGACCCCTAAATACCCAAGTCTTAATTGAAACATACTCCCGTAAAACGCTGCAGACGAATTGTAGGCTACGTTATGTATCGCAGAATCTCGATTAAATGTGGTTATTCCGTAAAAATCCCAAGATGGACTAAATTCCCTTGTTTTTGTAAAGTTCGCGGCTGATAATTTTGCTTCGATAGTTACCTGATTTGTATTTTCTTTTGTAATTTCAAGTATTAAAAAACTAACTGCTGTTGCGTTGTTGTCATATGGAATATGAAGATTATGATCTTGAAAATTTGAAAAAACGGTATGATTCGTACCATCTATATTGACTGATAAAGAAGAACCTCGCGCGAATTGCATCTCATTTGATATGGCCGATGTATGCAATTTTAAAACCAGTTTCTGACCGTGGGTCATTGCTGTTGAAATATTTAATGTATCAAACGTGTATGACGTAACAAAAAGGTCATAAGATGTTTGGTTATACATATAATCGTATGGACCACCAGAAACGGTTACATCGATCTGATTCGAATTCTTACTTACACTAACAGTACCAGCAGTCGCACCACCACCACCACCACCACCAGAAGCTGTAGCCCACGACGGAGTACTCCCAGAAACTGTAAGTACATCACCATTCGATCCTATATTCAGTTTGGAGAGTGTGGATCCAGAATAGTAGAGTATATCACCTGTCGTGTAACTTGTTTGACCTGTACCACCTCTAGCAACTGCTAAAGTTCCACTCGAAATATTACCTGCCTGTAAAGCTGTTAAACTATACCCTGAACCAGCAAACGAAGTTCCACGAACGCTACCAGTAACATCAAGTTTATAACCTGAAATTGCATTATTTCCAATACCAACATTACCTGAATTATAGTATATATTTGCCCCCGACGTTGTCCAAGGACTTGAACCACCACCAGAAGCTGTAGCCCACGACGGAGTACTCCCAGAAACTGTAAGTACATCACCATTCGATCCTATATTCAGTTTGGAGAGTGTGGATCCAGAATAGTAGAGTATATCACCTGTCGTGTAACTTGTTTGACCTGTACCACCTCTAGCAACTGCTAAAGTTCCACTCGAAATATTACCTGCCTGTAAAGCTGTTAAACTATACCCTGAACCACTAAACGAAGTTCCACGAACGCTACCAGAAACATCAAGTTTATAACCTGGATTTGTTGTTCCTATACCCACATACCCTGTGGAATATTTTATTACCATTTTAGAGTCAGTTAGATCTGCATTTACCGTATTATTAGTCGACTGGTCCAAACAAAAGTGTAAATCACAACGACTATAACTACCAGCACCGTCGGCTATTATAGCTGCTTTAAAAGCAGAAGTAGAGTCTGTATTATGCGGTGTACCTAAAAGTAGTCTCGCGTTATTATGTTCGCTCATATTTGTTATGACTAAATCCGCATAACTACCATCGTTTGAAGTAGATCCATCAATTACGGTCATTTTATGTCCCGAACCTATATCAGTATCATTGCCTATTGATACCTCACCACCTGAATTGATCCTGAATCTTTCTGTATTATCTGTTGTAATTGTAAACGTATCACTTGAAGGAAATCCAAACTTTGTATTTGCATCACCTGTATGTGTAATGTAATCGGCAATATCACCACTAAAACCACCACCAGAAGCTGTAGCCCACGTTGGGTTACCTCCGGCAACTGTAAGTACATCACCAGAACTTCCTATATTCAGTTTAGTTAATGAACCACCACTCGAGTATAAAATCTCACCTGAACCATAACTTGATATATTTGTACCACCTCTAGCAACTGCTAAAGTTCCACTCGAAATTTGAGACGCACTCAAACCTGTTAAACCTGACCCTGAACCAGCAAACGAAGTTCCACGAACGCTACCAGAAACATCAAGTTTATAACCTGGATTTGTTGTTCCTATACCAACATTACCCCCATAATCAACAAAAAACAGGGGGGTACCTGTAAGTGTATTACCTTGAGCTATTATGAACCCGTTGTAAGTAAAGTCTTGTTTATAACCTATAGTAAAAGCATCTCCAAAATTATGACAATAAAAGTTTAATGCAGAAGTCTCCCAACCTTCTATTTTTGTATATGCATCATACCCCGTACTCGATGTAGAAGCAGTAAAATTAGCGATTGGGTTTGAAGCTGATGATGCACTCGAGACTTTAACATCAAGTTTATAACCTGGATTCGTTGTTCCTATACCCACATTACCCGTGTTATAGTATATATTTGCCCCCGACGTTGTCCAAGGACTACCACCTCTAGCAACTGCTAAAGTTCCACTCGAAATTTGAGACGCACTCAAACCTGTTAAACCTGACCCTGAACCACTAAACGAGGATGCAGTTACTGTGCCTAAAAATCTCCCTGTACCAGAAACATAAAGTTTATAACCTCCTGGATTTTCTGACCCTATACCAACATTACCCGTGTAGTATACCTGTGTCCCCGAAGTTGTCCAAGGACTACCACCATTTCCAACTGCGAGTGTTCCCGTAATGGAAGAAGCGCCTAGATCGACCGCGAGTTTATTTGATTCGATAACCAAACCCCCGTCTGTTTTTGCATCTATGGCCACCGTGGGTGTTCCACCTATAGAAGCTGCACCAGCTGTAATACCATTTCCAGCGGTTATAGATTGTACGTAATTACCTGTCGTGTGCGTACCTAAAGTTATAAGGTTATCAAGTGTAGTTGCACCGGTACCACCATTTCCAACTGCGAGTGTTCCCGTAATGGAAGAAGCGCCTAGATCGACCGCGAGTTTATTTGATTCGATAACCAAACCCCCGTCTGTTTTTGCATCTATGGCCACCGTGGGTGTTCCACCTATAGAAGCTGCACCAGCTGTAATACCATTTCCAGCGGTTATAGATTGTACGTAATTACCTGTCGTGTGCGAACCTAAAGTTATAAGGTTATCAAGTGTAGTTGCACCGGTACCACCATTTCCAACTGCTAAAGTACCAGATGTAATGTTATCCGCGTCAAGTTGGGCTAAACCCGTGGTTACACCCGTACCACCTTGTGCAGTTCCAACGGAACCCCATGACATTACACCTCCACCCGAACTTGTAAGTACTTGTCCATTCGTCCCCGAGGAACCATTTGCACGTAAACCACCTGTTACATTCATATTACCAGTAACATCCAATGGATACGATGGAGAGGAGGTACCGATACCTATATGGTTTCCAATGAATACATTTGAAGACACTGGACTCACAGATGATGTTAAGGATGGGGAAATAACATTTATAGTATTACCCATACCTGCGTGAGTTTGGCAATTGTAATACATCGTATCAGGAGCTTCCATTGGTACAATAAATTGTATATATGCTCCGGCATTCCCACGGGTACCGAAAGACGAATACCCGGGGTTATATTGCTCCCCTTCGGCTGTAGTTGATATTCTAAGTGGATGAGACGCATTTGAACTATCAGAATAATCAAATCTGTAAGTTACACCTCTATAGAGTGTTAGTACTGGCTGATTAACACCATCTATAATAAAAATTCCGGGTACTGCTGTAACTGTAAAATATTGAGCGGTACTTTCGTTAACGTACCCACCAGCTAATACAACATTCGATGTAGTTATACCATCAACATTTACCGCAGTACTTGTTAATGAACCGGATGTAGTAACATTACCACATAAAACATTCCCCCAAATATTCGCGGTAATGTACCCGTCAGTTGATGCATTTGTTGGTACTATATCGGTACTACTTGGATCACTGAGTGTATATGCAATAGTATATTCACTTTCATCACCTCTATAACCAGCAACAACGTTTGCGGTTGGTCTGGTCATGATGATACCCATATCAATTGTATCAATAGCATTCGCATTACCCACTTCAATGATTGGATCGGAAACACTATGTATTTCAGAATGTTGAAATGTAGCACTACCTTGAACAAGTAAATTACCGGTAACAGTTAGATTTGAAGAAAGTGATGTAACTTCGGTTGCGTTATTATAAGATATTTTACTATCGCCAAATGTATTATCAGCTTTTATATACGGTATTTTACCCGATGTTAATGTAGTTGCACCGGTACCACCATCTCCAATTGCGAGTGTTCCCGTAATGGAAGAAGCACCTAGATCGACCGCGAGTTTGTTTGATTCGATAACCAAACCACCGTTTGTTTTTGTATCAATAGATAATGTGTGTGCAATAGTTTCACCTGATGTGGCACCCGTACTCGTAATACCATTACCACCTGTAATCGTGGAAACGTAATCGCCTGCCGTATCTGTACCTAAAGTTATATTACCACCACCACCACCTATAGCCGAAGTTAATACATTTGTATTGTAAAGTTCTTTGGTTGTTGGATTGTATCCAATAACAGTTGTAGATGCTGGATTTGTTACACGTAAAGGTGACATGTAAATACTGTCACTTGTTGGTGCATTAATAGCTGTAGAAGAAGCGTTTAAAACAATCGTGTTTTCAGCCTGGTCATCAGTAGCGTGTTTACCAAACCGGATTTTGGTAGACCGCTCGATGGTCGGTAAATTTTTAACCATTTAATATAAGTATGTATTTTAATTTGCATAGATAAGACCAGCCATACCATTTTCAATACGAAGTATATTGTAGTTGACTGCGTATATAGGATCACTAATGATCATGGTTTGACTGACTATCTTTGCAGAATCTAATCGACTAAAATTGAGCGTTCCTGTCGGCTGGAGCGAACTCGTCGATAAGCAAAAACAATATAAGAAAAAATCGGGTGACGTAACAAAGTTTGTGTGGTAATAGTTCATAACGTCTATAAAGTGTGGTTTTGCCCATTTATAATTGGATATATCTAACCCATTAATTTGTATTTTTACTTTATTTGATGTTGATGTTAATGCCCCTTCGGTCGTTGTATCCGAAGATGCAAGATATTTGACTGGGTGGTTAAAAGTCAATTCTTGTGAAAGTTCATTCGAAGGAATACTTTTTTGAACCTGTGTAATAATTAAATTATGGTTACGCGAAACAAGGTTACCGCGTTCTTCGTTATCGAGGTAATAATAGTTTGAATAACACTCGAAATTATAGTTACCTGCATTTGGTCCCCAATGTATACGTAATTCGACGTTATGGTAATGTAAAGCGACTATGGGTAAAGCACACTGTGCACCCTCACAAAAGAAGAATCTAAATGGATAGAAATAGGAACGTGCACTTATACCTGGGTGTGTACCATTTGCACTTTTTGAAACGTTTGTTGCAAACGTATCGATTGCTATTTTTTCGGTGAAAATGGCATCTTGTGTATCTATGACCTGACCACCAATGAGAAGTTCAACTTTATCTATAAGCGTGTCCCACCTTTGAATATCAAGTGCCTGTGTATTATTATCAATTGTTAGGTATGTATACCCTAACATATCACCTGTTCGATCAAAACGAATAGATGACATAGAATTCGCTTTCACATCTCCCTGAATAGTTTGTTTTTCAACGGATTGTGAAAAGTTAGAATGTCGTTTAAACGTTGACGTAAAAAAAGATATTTCTGGTTCGCCCATAATGTATTCGTCTTGAGCACCAATTGCTATAAGTTGAACAATACCAGATGACATTTATAATAAGAAAAGGTTAAAAATACAAGTTAGCGACGCCCTGACATAATTAATGGGCTAAATTTCTTTTTTTGCAAACGAATTTAAATATAAGATAAGCGTTACCGATCGCCAATTCTGCACCAGTAGTGGTTAAAAAATGTATGGATAATCTATCGACTTTACGAATTGGGTTATAATATTGTTGGATAATTGGATATTCGTTTTTAAAAGTATAACTAGCAGTGTTATTTGTTACAAAACTACCAAATAGATTTTGTATTTTAATTTGATTAGTTGACGAGAGTGTATCTTTTGCGTACTGAGAAAACGGTGTGTTTAACTGATCTATATGTAAATTTATTAACTCTGGTGAAAGTCCCAAACCAGTAAAATTACCAGCAATTAATTGTACTTGTACAATATTTTCCAAAACTGTTGGGAGAAAAACGGTAAAATTTGGTTTTTGACTATTTGCAAAATTTGTGTTATCAACAACTATAGTATGGTGTTCATATTCGAAATCGGGTAAAGTGGATTGACTCGTCACTAAAGCCATTTATATATACTGGAGATTTTACTTCATCTTGTACCCCGCTTGTTCGCGAACAAGTTTTTGGCCGTCACATACACCACCTTTACTGTCGGAATAGTATGCATTACCCAAACATTCTTGAGTCGATGGGATATCGAAGAGCGAACCCGTATTAATGGTTTCGATTTCGACATCTTTACCCTGGTACCCACTGGTACGGAACATTGCGAGAACACACAATACTGCGATGATGATGACGATAGCTTTGATCGTGTTTCTGTTGGTGGCGTTAAGTTTCATTTATATTGAAACAACATTTTTTATAAAGTGCGTTAAAGAGATTAGAATAGTTTCAATATAAAGAGTAATAGTAATGGACGGTGAAATTATTCTTGATCGTAAAAATACGAATGTGATGAAACTTGATGATAATGAACAGGCCCTGATGAACGAAATTGAAATTGATGTTCCTCGACGTCAGCCTGTGAAAAAACAAATTTCACAAATGAAAACACAATTTACAGCGCCACAACCACAAGTTTTCCAGGAAGATATTGATTCATTTGCTAACCCTAACAAACAGGCACAGCCATCTATACCTCCACCTGAAGAACCACTTGATTATCACGAATACGATGATGAACCCGAGATGGACTACGGAGGTGGTGGTGGATATATGATGGAAGAAGAAGAAGAGAAACCATCACCTGGGTTTAAGACAATTGATGAAGAGAAAGCGGATCTCGTGAACAAACTTGGACGTTTGGAAAAAAAGGGGTTTACTGTCAACAAGCGCTTGAATGCTTATTCCCCTATAGACGAACTTAGAAACGAAGTAAAGCGAATTACATATAGTATAGATGTAGACAAATCGGTTAAATTTGCAAGACGTATGCTTATTGCGTGTACGACAGGACTCGAGTTTATGAATAAGAAGTATAACCCATTCGAGATCCAGCTCGATGGATGGTCCGAAAACGTTATGGAAAATGTTGATGATTACGATGAAGTCTTTGAAGAGTTATACGTGAAATATAGAACTAAAATGCACGTCGCTCCAGAAGTCAAACTTATTATGATGCTGGGAGGCTCGGCGATGATGTTCCATTTAACAAATAGCATGTTCAAATCGGTCATGCCGAACATGAACGACGTGATTAAACAGAATCCAGGATTGGTTCAAAATATGATGTCTGCTGTACAAAATACAGTTCCAAAGTCAGAACAAAGTTCGGAACCTTCAAATACAGGTAAACACGAAATGCAAGGACCAGGGTTTGATATTTCGAGTCTCATGGGTAATATCATGATGCCACCAACACCACCCATGAACACAACAAGTATTCCAGCTCAAGAACCAGTCGTATTAGACGACGACGAAGATGATGATATTTCCGATATTGCCGAGGCACCAACACCAGGTGATGTCGAAGGAGGGGGTGACGGAGAATTGCGTGAAGTTAAAGTTACTCAGACCAAAGCTAAACGTGGTCGAAAGAAAAAAACGGTTGAAATTAATTTGTAAAATATAGTATATGATAGGTTATTGTCCATTAGACGAAGATCCTATTGAAAGGCCGAGACCTTCACGAGAAGTATCAGTCCCAGTCCAGGAGAAACTTAAAAATTCTACTGGTAGAGGAGAAGATACGGAGTGTAATTATGTTGTTTTGTTCTTTATTGCGGGTGTTATCGCCTTAGCAATCATGGACACGCTCCCATCACGAAAGTAAGTAAACAAAACTTTCTACCATTCTGACATTTTCCAGAATGGTAAAAATAATTATTTTAGTTGTTCAGGAATGACGAATCCATCATCGTCAGTCCAGTTTGTATCGTACATGTGTTTATCTTTTCTTTCACCTATAACTAACCAACTAACGGTTGCGGTAGAAGATGTGTTTTGACATGATATTGTAAGTATGTTTCCAGATACGGAACCCTTCACTGCGTCCCAATCGGATTCGTTTGATGTAAAACATTGAACGTTTCTATTCAGTGCTTCAAATGTACCACTTGTCATTTTAGAAACAGTATCTAAGTTTATAGAAGCACTTCCGTTTTCTAGATCAACTTTACCTCTGTATATGAGATCAGCTTGTGGACCTTCTATGAAAGAGTGATAAAGATTGTGTGTATTACTCATATTTGCAAGTGGGTGATCTATTCTGAAAGAACCACTACCTTTTGATAACGCACCTGTACAGTATATATTACCAACAACATTCACACCACCTGATATTGATACTCCTTCATTGGGTGGTCCTTCGTTATAAAAATCAGGACCAGTGTTATAATCTGGTATAGCTACCCTTTCCTCGTAATCCGTGCCATCGTGTGCGATATAAATTTTAATATTACCAATAAGGTGACCATACATACCATCACCACCTAAAGTGTGTACTTGGAATCCACCATAAGCGTTACGTGCTTGATTAACTACCCCAAACCAGCAATATGATGGGAATCTCCCGTGCATATCTCTATTTGTCTCGTTTGCGGTTAAAGATTGCGATACACCGTTTATCCATAATTGTGTAGTTGCTGTACCTTCATTGGCGCCATTTCCAGCTGTATTATCTACTTTAACACATACGTGGTACCATACATTTTGATTAAACGTATAATTTACAGTATAGTCAGATTCTGCGGTTGTGTAAAGAGAGCCTGAGCTACCTGGAGAATATTGGATTTTGAATCCCGAACTTGTAATTTTATGACCGTATCCAAACGATACATCATTATAAACAGTGAATATTAATTTTCCACTCGACCCAAATGTACTTTGTGCATAATCTTTTAGCATAAACCAATACGAGATTGTATATACACCCGATAAAGGGTTCGTAGCAGTCCCTGTAATGGTATCACGTGTACTGTGGATCCACCCCTGTGCATACGATGTACTTGTTCCAAAATATAACCCTTTATTTACATCATCGTATGTAACCGTATTGTATAATCTCATTCGGTCATAATAGTTGTTATACCCATCTTCATCACTCCAAAGGGGGGTACGTTTCACACGATGACATAATACGTAAGGTATATTTGTACTATTTGTATTCTGAATACAAGCACTCGTCATTGTATTATAACAAGCCGCCATACCATCTGTAATTAGATTTGAAGATGTTGGATTGTTTATGTAAAGTTTACCGTTTTGTATACTCTGTGTACCATCTATAACCAGTCTATGGTTTATGAGAGGTGGTGCTTGTGCATTTGCATTTGCATTTCGTTTATAATAATCGGGATGACCTAAAACAGAAGATGACCCTAAATTCCAATTTTCCTTGATGATATGATCGGCATATTCAGGTATACCTATACCTACATTACCTATACCCGTTAAAGTCAAACGAGAATAAACCGCAGAAGATTCTTTAAGATATTTAGACCATGATTCAGCTACTGGTCCAACTTGATCAGGGGAAGCGTGTATTGGATGATTTTCAGATGTCATACCTTCTAAAATAATACTTGGCGATTTAAGACGTATTCTATCAGGACCTCTGGAATTGAGACCTCGAACGTGTCCAGATTTAAACAGTAAGAGTTCGGATAAATTATCATCACCAGTATATTGTGATGTATTTATGATTTGTGACCTAAAAATACTATGTTCATCTCTAGTATTCTCAAAATTTATATATCCGGGAACGAAACCCGCACTGGTATTACTTGATAAATATGATTTATCACCACCTACACTCAAAAAACGTACTTTTAAATCACCACCTACCGTCACTGTCCCTAAAATTTTTATTGTAGGTGCGAATCTTGTAAACGAAAAAACCGTATTCCCACTATATAAGTTTCTATTACTACCCGTTACTCTATTCTCATTACCTATAAAACTTCCATTGGCATAATTTGCAGAAAATAAAGCAAATTCTCCATTTTTTGATATAGATGTAGGTATTTTACCGAACGAGTATAGATTGAATGCTTCGCTATAATTTGTGTAATAAATACCATTCCAATCTAATACACAGTAACTCTTCGAAAAACCCATCAGACTGTTCCATACAGAATATTCAGCATCCCAATATATTTTATCCTCTACACTTGTGTTCCCTGTAATTATACGCGTTCCATCGTATTGCATAAATAAAAAACTACCAAATTCATCAATATCACCTGTAATTGGTTTACCTGTTAACCAGTTATAAGATAATGTACCATTTATCCACTCAGCTGAAAAAAAACACTTTCTGTTAGGTGCAGAAACTGCTATAAAAGTACCGTCTTTGTTTATAGCTACACTAAACCCAAAAGCTGGATTAACGTGTGTTTTAGTACCACCATCTAACACGGTAGTATCAGTAACACTTTTTATAGTTGTAGTTGCCATACCAATATATTCTACATAGGTAGGACAATCCGTATAATCGAATGGAATTGTTCTTTCTGTCCATGTAGTCGCGCTTGAAGGATCTTTTGCGTATACGTGTGCTATACCATTACCATAAGCATTGGATGTACCCGAAGGGTAATAATTACCCGGACCACCGGCTATAACAACCTGACCATCTGCCGAAAGTTTACACGAAAACCCGAAGTTGGATGATTTTGTTATAGTTTTTAAAAGTGTTGCCGAAGACCCATTTGGCCAAGACCATAACTCGATTTTATGATCACCAGGTCTACCAACAACAAATAACGAATCATCATCACCTGCCACGTCTACATCTGCACCGTAATGTATGGTACCAGAATCAGAAGTTCCTAGATAACTATTACTATTCCATCCGTTTGAACGCTGAGTCCACGACGTTCTAGCCTGATTTTGTGCATCAAATACATAAACTCTATTATCTCCCGGTGCACCAATTATAATAGTATCCCCTGGTGAATCCATGGCTATTTTAAATCCAAATAAACTATTTGAGTTTCCTTGATTTGAAATAGACGTTGCGTATTTAGTTGCGTACGAATTACTTGTATAAATTACAACATTATCATCTGAACCGACCGCAAAAACTGTACCCGTATTATTTTGACACGAAGATTTACCAAAATTAGTTGTACCAATAGCGTTTGCATCTGTTAAATTATCATAATGTTCTGGATTAAGTTGGGTGACTAATTCCTGTGTAGCCATTTAACTAATATAATAAACGAATTAAAAAAAAGGAAAATTAAAGCGGGTCCCCGTTTACGGATTGTTTATTACTTGACTGCTGTCCAAGATTTATAATCGTTTGATTTCTTTCGCTTGTAATATTAATACTAGTTATATAACGCCCATTTCCTATAAAACCATTTTCTGATGTAGTGCGTATATCACCGTCAACATCCAATTTATACTGGGGTGTACTAGTATTTATACCAACATTACCACTATTATAGTATATGTCTGTACCTGTTTGTGTCCAATAACTACTTCCAGTACCACCGGAAACTGTTGTCCAAGCTGGTGGAAATCCTGGTCCATTTGTTGTGAGCACCTGACCAGATGTACCTACACTACCATTTACACTTAATTCACCCGTAAAGTTTATATCACCAACAACATCTAATTCGTAAGTGGGTGATACTATCCCTATACCTAATTTATTTTCGATAATTGCGTCTCCACCAACGGATAAACACTCGGTTGGTGGCCCGTCATTATACGCGTAAGTTACAAAAATATGACCACCAGATAGCCATGATTCATTAAAAAACATGTTTCCCATAAACGTACCCGCGGGTCCTGGTATTGTCCCAGACGCGTCGCCGTACCCGAAGTGCCAACCCTGGCTATCCCAATTTGGTGTCGATGAAGAGTTTGTTAAGGTACCACTTAAAGATACCGAAGACCCGTTAATATAAAGGGCGTTTTGTGACATATCTGTTGTTTCTGTAGGAAACTGAACACAAATATGATGCCACTTATTCGTATCAAGGGTGGTCGCGTACGTTCTTGTACCAATACCAGAACCAAGATTAATTATGAAACCTGATGATGTTAATTGTAAACATCCACCTCTATACACACCCGAGACAGTAGATAAAGTCTCACCCCATGAACACAGAACGTTACCCGAATAACTACTATGCGGACTTTTTAGTTTTAACCAAAAATATAAAGATGCAGAAGTACTATTCCAATTACCAGTTATATCAGATTGACCTATACCTGACGTTGTACCGGTAAATTCGAACGCCTTTTCGGTACTCGAATACGGACACCCTGATCCATTAGATATTGTTATTTCTACTACCTCACCTGGTTGTTCATCTATAATTTTAGACGAACTTATGAGATCTTCACATCTCGTATTTATGGCTGTAGGGAAATAACTATTGTAGTTCGTATTATCACGTATCTTTAATAATTTAGATCTATTCTTGTAATTTACATTTAACTTATCGCGTATTTGTGTTTCGGCTTTTATATCAAGGTACGTTTCGGCTAATGAAGTTGTTGAATTCGTTGAATCATTACTACTATACAAATTACCAATAGCAATCGCACCGAATTGGTTGAGTATAAACCTGGGTGTTTGAACATCCTTTGATTCCTGACCACCTTGATATACACTATGGTACATTCTCATATGATCCAAGTGTATTTCCGATGCTTTTATACGTACTCTATCTATAGTTTCGTTTGTTTGATGATTTTTGTGTAATAAAAGTTCAGCTGCACTACCAGTAATTACACGATTTTCTATGAGAGTTTCATCGTAATAATTATCATCCGTTGTACCACCAAACGAAATTCGTTTAGGTATTGTATTATCTGTAGCGTCATCATTAGGACCAATTCTTAATTCTTTCACAGTGACATATCCTTCAAAAATACTATTACCTGTAAATGTAGCCGTTATTAGAAAAAAATAAAAATCAACACGACCATACGCATTTTGATTTGCTGGAAACGTTGTCATAGCTGTTGATAATGATACCGAACCACCACTACCGGTATAATAATCATCTCCTTGAAAATCATCATCATCCCACCATAGTCGCGAAACGGCAACTTGATTACCATCTGTTATATCTATTCTGTACCCCGAAAATTCTCTAGTTCCGTAGCTTTGCTCGTATCCAACACCCGGATCTTTACTCGATATAGGTACTTGTGCTTCTATCCAATCACTCCCTGACCAGTCTAATACATATAATTGTGCATTTAGTACGGCTGGAAAAGCCCAATTGGATACCATGGACATCGCGATTCTATTACCTGTGTAATCAAGACCAATACTAAACCCAGTTTTTAAACCTGAACCTGATGTTATATCTACACCTCTTTGTCTCCATGAACTACTTACGGATGAGTATTCATATACACGAACTGTACCACCTTGACGATTAGGTGCACTCATGGCAATAACGGACCCATCGAAGTTTATTGATACAGAATATCCGAGTGTAGGAAAAAATAAATTTCCGTTTTTTGTAATGTAATTACTTCCATCATATTCTAATCCCGAAAAAGTTTGACCTATTTGCGAAACGGTACTTACCCAATCATCCGTTGTTGTAAAAACACGCACTGAACCTGATTGACGTTGTGCATGGGGAAAATCTGATCGTAAGAAACTTATATTTGATCCACTATAATCTGAATTTGCACTCGAAATTGCATCCAACGGAGTTCCTGGTGCGCCTACAATAAGGTGGGTACTAAAAGGTGCGAGTTTACACGAAAACCCATATTGTAATGAAGATACATTACTTGAAAGTTTACTGTCTATAGTAACAGTACCAGATGTGGAATTTAAAGGTATAACGTTAGGTATGTCATCGCCTATATTTGAGTATGCAAGTGACCATGAACTATTTGAAAGTTTCCAAACATCGACGCGGTTATGGTTGGGTGCACCTATAGCTAAGGTTGTATCTATATCTTGACCAATAGAAACACTGTAACCGAAATTAGAATCAGTGTACCCTGATATGGTATTTGAAACGTATGTCGCCCATGGATTTGATGAAGTGGAGGTTGCATCGAAAACGTAAACTTTATTTACACCATACGCACCAACCGCAATACGCGTACCTTTCCAATTCATGGAAACTGCATGACCAAAATACGACCCATTCGAGGCTGAAGGTTCAGTTATTATTTTTGACGTTTGCCATGTATTTGAATCTGCGTCTATTAAACTACTCACGGTAACTTTACCCTGTGATATTACATTTCCTAAATGCCCAATGGCAACCCGTGTATTTTTAAAATCCAAGGAAATACTCGAACCGAGTAAAATACCTTGTTCCGTACCTTCTATTTTATCAAGAGTCTCTATACCTCTATATGACAAAGCCTCTAAAGACATTTAATACATACTCAGAATTAAATTAAACGAATCTGGCGTGTTGGAGCTTCTGTAACAACAGTTGAATTTTTAATTTTACTGTTTACAGCTACAATTTCCTTACAGTGTATTGTCCCTAATGAAATTATATCATTGGTTGAGTATACGTTACCTCTTATATAAAGTTTATCTACACCGTCGTCTATAATTGCGACATTTGATCCTATATCGAGTGTATGTGTAGGTGCTGTATTTGCAATACCAACATTACCACTATTATAGTATATATATGTACCTGACTGTGTCCAGTAACCTCCACCTCCCCCACCACTGGCAGCAGCCCATACTGGAATACCA
>Ga0213869_10000214_pt1 | contig 48004 bp, 44 predicted proteins | sample PICome_10_FD_160083 | JGI IMG/M metagenome (GOLD analysis project Ga0213869, IMG submission 160083) | Coastal seawater microbial communities near Pivers Island, North Carolina, United States - PICO132 | ecosystem: Environmental > Aquatic > Marine > Coastal | place: USA: North Carolina...
GCAAAGGACTGGGAAGCGACCATCGCCTCTTCAACCGCCTGGGCTATGATCGCTTCTATCCGCATGCTCATCCGCAGAACCGCAAGGTATTGCTACGCCTGAGAAACTTTTGAATCGGGCTCTTAGATGCCAAGCAACGAACAGAAGTCAATGTGCTCCTGCTAGCGCAGCCACTCCCTTAACGGCCAATCCAACCCCAGCTTTCCTACTCAGCCAATATCTGATCTATCCTCCGCGATGGAGCAGCCGCGATCCCGCCCCTATGCGCACACCGATGCGCCGCCACCCCCGCAACCCAACAGGCGCGTCACCGTGACCCTGATGGCGCTTCGCCATGCCCCGGATGTGATCCAACAGGCGCGTCGGCGGCGCGTGGCAGGCGCGAAAACGGCGAAAAACGCCGATATCGTCGCGTCACGACACTGTGAACTTCGCGCCATGCCCCTGGAGAGACCCAGGCGTGACCCAAAAACCGCCCTTTATCGGGCGCACCACTCAGGTACGGGGGCGGGCCTGGCGGTAGCTGCCCAGCACGCGCACCCATTTGGTGTGGAATTCCAGTTCGGCGAGCGCGCGGTCGACCGCCGGGTCGCCCGGCATCCCTTCGATATCGCAGTAGAATTCGGTCGCGGCGAAGCTGGCGCCGCGCTGGTAGCTTTCCAGCTTGGTCATGTTGACGCCATTGGTCGCAAAGCCGCCCATCGCCTTGTAGAGCGCGGCCGGGATATTCTTCACCTCGAACAGGAAGGTGGTCATGACCGGGCCGACGCCCGCCGCCGGTGCCTTGGGCTCGCGCGCCAGCACCAGGAAGCGGGTCATGTTGTCGTCGCTATCCTCGATATTCTCGGCGATCAGGCGCAGGCCATAGATTTCGGCGGCCAGATAGGGGGCGATCGCCCCCTCGCCCGGCGCCCGCGTCTCCGCCACCAGCGCGGCGGCGCCGGCGGTGTCGGCATAGGCGACCGGCTGGATGCCGCGCTCACGCAGATAATGGCGGCACTGGCCCAGCGCCTGCGGATGGCTGATCGCGCTCTTCACCGGCACCGTGTCGGGCGCCATCAGGCAGTGGCGGATGCGCAGGAAATATTCGTCGACGATGTGAAGCCCGGATTCGGGCAGCAGGAAATGCATGTCGGCGACGCGGCCGTGCAGGCTGTTCTCGATCGGAATGATCGCTCGGGCGGCAAGGCCATTGCGCACGGCGTCGATCGCATCCTCGAACGCAAAGCTGGGCAGCGGCACGCAATCGGGGGCGTAGCCAAGCGCGGCCAGGTGCGAATTGGCACCGGGCGCGCCCTGATAGGCGACGGCGCGCGCCGGATCGGCAGCGGCCTTTTGCGACATGTCGGCGACCAGCGCGCGAGCGGGGGCGGGATAATTTTCCATGCGTGCCTGCGCGCTTAGGCAGTTGGGGGATCGCGCGCAAGCATCGGCGGGGCGGCGGGGCGCGAAAAGCGCCACGGCGGGTTGCACCCCGGCCTATCCCCCATTATGGCAAGTGCTTAAGTGGGGGAGCGCACGACAGCCTCCATAACAAAGATGCGAGGGAAATCTGCGGATGGGCGATCGATTCAACACCGTTGCAGGGTGGGCGTTGTTTGCAGGCATCATCGCGCTGGGTGGCGCGATCGTCAGTTCCAAATATTTCCACGATGAACGGCCCGAAAAGATGGGCTATGCGATCGAGGGCGTCGAGGTGGAAGGCGAAGGTGGCGGCGACAGCGGCCCCGGCCTCAACACCCTGCTCGCCAGCGCGGATGTCGCGGCCGGCGAAAAGGTGTTCGCGAAATGCGCCGCCTGTCACACCGTCAATCAGGGCGGCGCCAACGGCATCGGTCCCAATCTCTATGCCACCGTCGGCGAAGGCATCGGCCAGGGCAAGGGCGGCTTCGCCTTCTCCGAAGCGCTCAAGAGCAAGGGCGGCGAATGGAGCTTCGACAATCTCGACCATTGGCTGAAGAGCCCGCGTGAATTTGCCCCCGGCACCAAGATGACCTTTGCCGGCCTCTCCAACCCAGCCGATCGCGCCAACCTGATCGCATGGCTGAACACGCAGGGGTCCAACCTCCCCCTGCCCGCCGCCGATGCCGCGCCCGCTGCGGCGGACAATGCGGCCCCGGCCGAAGGCGGCGACAACGCCGCCAACGCGACCGAGGCCCCGGCCGAGAACGCGGCGCAGTAAGATTTCTGGAAGGGCGCGGCCGGTGGCGGCGCTCTTTTCGGCTATCGGCCGCGAACCGCCGTCACGCCGCGCTGGGCATCCAGCGCCACGACCAGATCGGCCCGCCCCGGCATCTCGTCCAAGATATGCCGGGTCAGCCGCTCATAATGCTGGATGAAGCGGGCAACCTGCGCATCGTTCATCACCGCGCTGCCACCGCCACCCGCGCGCAATTCGGCCTCCTGCTGCGTCCGCCAGCCCTGCACCACGTCGAACCCCGGCGCCGCCAGCAGCGCCAGCGCATCGATCCGCCCGAACAGCGTCTGATAGTCCCCCGCCAGCGCATCATTGACGAAGTGCCGCCAGCGCCCGTCGCCATCCTCGTCCCGCTCCAGCGCGTTGACCGGGGCATCCAGCTCACTTGTCTCCTGCGCCCGCGCGCCCACGCACCAGCCCTCCAGGATCAGCAACCGCAGCCCCGCCCCTGCCTCCGGCCACGCGCTTTCAGGCAAGCGATCATCCACCGCCTTGTCGAACCGCGGCAGCCGCACCGCTTGCCCCGCCGCCAGTGCATCCAGCACCCGCAGCCCCAGCGCGACATCATGCGTCCCCGGCACGCCCCGAGTCCGCAGCAGCGGATGCACGCTCTGCGCCAGCCCTTCCCGCTCACGCTTCGTCAGATACAGATCATCGATCGACAGGATCGCGCTCGCCACGCCACGCGCGCCCATGCGCGCCTGCAGCGCCTGCGCCAATGTGCTCTTGCCGCTGCCCTGCGCCCCACACAGGCCGAGCACGGCCAGGCCGTCCTTCTCTTCCAGCAGGCGCAGCGCCAGGCGGTCGACTGCATCGAGCGCCGACGCCACCATCGTCAGAGCTGCGCGACCAGCAGCTTGTCGATCTTGCGCCCGTCCATGTCGACAATCTCGAAGCGCCAGCCCTGATCCTCGGCATAGTCGCCGACTTCGGGCAGGCGCTTGAGCAGCCAAAGCACATGGCCCGCGACCGTCGCATAATCGCGGTCCTCGGACAGGTTGATGTCGATCTTCTCGGCCAGTTGGTCGATCGGCATCTGGCCCGACACCAGCAGGCTGCCATCCTCGCGCTCGACCAGATCCGGCTCGTCATAGACGTCGCGGTCGGATGCGAAATGGCCGGCAATGGCGGACAGCAGGTCGGCCGGGGTCACGATCCCCTCGAAATGCCCATATTCGTCATGCACCATCACCATCGGCACGTCGGACTTGCGCAGCACTTCCAGCGCATCCATCGCGTCGACCTGGTCGGGCACCACCTCCGCCTTGCGCAGCAGCGCCTCGATATTCAGCGCCTCGCCCCGGAACAAGGCGGTCATGATGTCGCGCGCCTGGACGATGCCGATAATATCCTCCACCGATCCGCGCCCCACCGGCAGGCGGGTATGCGGCGTTTCCAGCAGGCGCAGGCGTACTGTTTCCTCGTCGGCGTTGATGTCGATCCAGTCGACATCCATGCGCTGGGTCATCACCTCGCGCACCGGCCGGTCGGCCAGCCGCACCACGCCGGAGATGATCGCCCGCTCGCTTTCCTCGATGATGCCCGACCGGCTCGCCTCGGCGACGATCAGATGCAGTTCCTCGACCGTGACATGATGTTCGGATTCGCGGTCCAGCCCCAGAATCTTGAAGATCAGGCCGCTCGACTTGTCGAGCACCCACACCACCGGCGCCGTCAGCTTGGCCAGATACAGCATCGGCGTCGCCACCAGCACGGCGATCGGCTCGGGCTGACGCAGCGCGAACTGCTTGGGCACCAGTTCGCCGATGATCAGCGAGGCATAGGTGGTGAGGCCGATGACCAGCGCAAAGCCAAGATTTTCCGCCATATTGGGCGACAGGCCCAGCGCCGCCAGCCGCTCGCCGGTCGGCCCGCCCAGGCTGGCGCCCGAATAGGCGCCCGAAATGATGCCGATCAGGGTGATGCCGATCTGGACGGTCGACAGGAACTTGCCGGGGTCCGCCGCCAGCTGCAAAGCCGACTTGGCACCGCGCTTGCCCGCCTTCTCCATCGCCTGCAGCCGCGGCTTGCGCGCGGACACGATGGCCAGCTCCGACATCGCGAAGACGCCGTTCAGCGCGACCAGCGCCAGGATGATGATGAGGTCTACCCAGGGGAAGGGCGTCGGAGCGGGAGGGGGGATCGTGGCCATGGTGGTCCCCTCCCCTATAACCTTTATTCTTTCGTTTTCACAACCATCCCATCATCACCCGTTCAGTTCACTTGTGGAACAATCCATCGCCTGGGTTATTAGGGACGCATCCATCCACGCGGATGCCAAGGACAAGGGAATAGAAGAATGAGGATTTCGCACCGGATCATGATGGCCGCCGGCCTGGCCGCGATGCTGACCACCACGGCCTGCACCACCGACCCGGAAACCGGGCAGAAGCGCATGTCGAAGGCGGCGATCGGCGGCATTGGCGGCGCGCTGGGCGGCTATCTGCTGGGCGATCTGGTCGGCGGCCGGCATGACCGCACCGAAAAGATCCTGGGCGCCGGCATCGGCACGATCGCGGGCGCCGGTATCGGCTCCTACATGGACGAACAGGAACGCAAGCTGCGACAGCAGACCGCCGGCAGCGGTGTCGACGTGATCCGCCAGGGCGACGACCTGCTGCTGCGCATGCCCTCGGGCATCACCTTCGCGTTCAACGACGCCAGCGTCCAGCCGCAGTTCCGCCCCACGCTGGACGAGGTATCCTCGATCCTGTCGCAATATCCCAAGACCTATATCGACGTTTATGGTCACACCGACAGCGACGGGTCGGACGCCTATAACCAGACGCTGTCGGAACGCCGCGCCCAGTCGGTCGCCGGCTATCTGACCAGCCATGGCGTCCAGTCGGCGCGCATCGCCACGCGCGGCTTTGGCGAAACCCAGCCGATCGCGTCGAATGCGACCGAGGAAGGCAAGGCCGCCAACCGCCGCGTCGAAATCAAGATCTCGCCCGTCACCGAATCCGACGTGCGCAACTGACGATGGCTCGGGCCGCTCGAACGGGCGGCCCGACCGACCATCTGCGCTGCCGACAGCACAAAACCGCCCCTACGCGCCCGTCAACATTATCCTCATTGACCTTCGCGCGCGCCGGGCATAGCAGGGCCGCCGCTGTCGCAACCCAAAGAGTGCCCTGACAATGACCTATGTCGTGACCGACAACTGCATCCGCTGCAAATATATGGATTGCGTCGAGGTCTGCCCCGTGGACTGTTTCTACGAGGGCGAGAACATGCTGGTCATCAATCCCAACGAGTGCATCGACTGCGGCGTGTGCGAACCGGAATGCCCGGCCGAGGCGATCCTGCCCGATACCGAGAACGGCCTCGAAAAATGGCTGGAACTCAACACCAAATACTCGGCCGAATGGCCCAACATCACGGTCAAGGGCGAGGCCCCGGCTGACGCCGACGCGATGAGCGGCGTAGAGAACAAGCTGGAACAGTTCTTCTCGCCCGAACCCGGCGAGGGCAGCTGATCGATATTATCCTGCGCCATCAAGGCGCAGCGTCCCATTTTGTGCCGCACCCCCAGACTTTGTGTCCGGGGGTGGCAATTTTGTTACGAATCTGCTAAATAGCGCCCAGCGGACGAACATGGTCGCGTTCGTCCTGGAGTATTCGCATCATGTCTTGACGGTGACGCCGCGGACTTTCCCCGACTCGTGCCCCTGCTGCACCTGCCCCGCGACGGCCCGTTCCCCGGTTGAATAGAAAGGTTTCAAATGGCTGCCAAGGCGCTGTCCTTTGACGTTGGTGATTATGTCGTTTACCCCAAGCACGGCGTGGGCCGTGTGATCGAACTCCAAAAGGAGCAGATCGCGGGCATGGAACTGGAGCTGTATGTGCTCCGTTTCGAAAAGGAGCGCATGACGCTGCGCGTCCCCACCAACAAGGCCGAAGGCGTCGGCATGCGCAAGCTGTCCTCCAACAAGACGCTGGAGGAGTCGATGGAAACCCTGAAGGGCAAGCCCAAGGTCAAGCGCACCATGTGGTCGCGCCGCGCCCAGGAATATGAAGCGAAGATCAATTCGGGCGACCTGGTGTCGATCGCCGAAGTGACCCGCGACCTGTTCCGGGCCGACGACCAGCCCGAGCAGAGCTATTCCGAGCGCCAGATCTTCGAAGCCGCTTCCAGCCGCCTCGCCCGCGAACTCGCCGCGATGGAAGAGACCGACGAGCCCACCGCGCTGCAGAAGATCCTGCGCATCCTCAATGAGGCCGCGCCGAAATATGCCAAGGTCGAAGGCTGATCGCTTCGCCCGAACAGGCTGAAACATGACGAAGGGCGCCCTCCCAGGGGGCGCCCTTCTTCGTTACAGCAAGGCCATTGCGGGAATCCCGTCCTCGTCCGTTGACTCCCCCGAACCGTTCTTCAGGACGCATAGGGGAATAGCCATGAACGACCAGAATGACGCGCAGCAGGATCTGATCCAGCGCGGCTATTCGCGCCGCGACGCCGCCCGCATATTGGGCGTGCTGGGCGCGGGCGTGGCGGTCGCCACCGCCGGCACCCCGGTCTGGGCGCAGCGCAATGACGGCCCTGAAGAAGGCAATTTCCCCAAGGTGCGGATCGGCTCCAACGAATGCTGGACCGGCCCCTTCCCCGTCGCCCAGGCCGCCGCGGCGAAGATCGTGTCCCACGCCAATTTCTACCATCCCGGCACCGAAGTCACCGACTTCAAGAAGACGCTCGCGACCATCGAGGGCGTGCCGGTCGATTATGTCCTGCCATGGCCGGGGTCCAGCGACCCGCTCTCGCGCATCGTCGTCGCCTTCTGCTCGCCGCAAAAGGGGCTGGTGACCGCCGATGTCAGCTATGAACAGCCCTGGGGCACGGCGGAATGGGCCGGTGCCAAGGTAACGAAGGTGCCACTGACGCCCGATTATCGCCATGACGTGAAGGCGATGCTGGCCGCCAATCCGGACGCCGGCCTCTATTATATCTGCTCGCCCAACAACCCTACCGGCACGCTGACGCCGGTGGCCGACATCGAATGGCTGGTCGCCAACAAGCCGGCCGGATCGATCGTCCTGGTGGACGAAGCCTATCTCCATTTCTCGCACGGCCAGTCGGCCGCGCCGCTGGTTGCGCAGGGCAAGGACGTGATCGTGCTGCGCACCTTCTCCAAGCTGTTCGGCATGGCCGGCATGCGGCTGGGCGCCACCATCGCGCGACCGGACCTGCATGCCAGGATGATGCGCTATGACGGCAAGCGCATGTCGACCAACCTGCCCCTCCCCTCGGTCGTGTGCGGCACGGTGGCGCTGACGCAGAAGGCGCTGATCGAGCAGCGCCGGGCCGAGATGATCGCCGCGCGCGACTTCACCTTCGCCCACCTCACCAAGCGCGGGGTCAAGTTCATCCCGTCGGACGCCAACATGTTCATGGTCGACTGGGGCAAGCCGGCGGCCGGCGTGCAGGCCCAGTTCCTGGCGGCGGGTGTCGGCATCGGCCGCAACTGGGCGCCCTGGCCCACCATGTCGCGCGTCACCGTCGGCTCGATGGCCGACATGCAGGCCTTCTGCGCCGCGCTCGACAAAATCATGGTCTGAAAAAGGGCCGGCTTCGCTGTGGAAGCCGGCCCCTTGGATCAATTGCCCTTTACCGAATCGGCGGCATCCTTGGCGGCGTCGCCGACATCGCTCGCGGCCTGCCCGACCTGGCTCGCCGCGCTCGACACCGCATCATCCTTGCGGGTCTGGCTGCTGATCAGGAAGAAGGCGGCAACCGCCACCACCACGACCAGCAACAGGATCGCGATGGTCGTGCCACCGCCGCCGCTGCGCTTTTCGATGATCGTCGTCGTGGGCGCCGGGCGTTCCTGATAATCTGCCATATAGTCTCTCCTCTTTGTCACCCCGTGGGGGCAACAATGCCGGAGAGCGGGCAAAGGTTTCAGCCGCCCCGCTGGCCCGCCTTACTCGCCGGTCGGGACAAAGGCGCCCTTGGCGCGGTCCTTGACCACCTTGTCGGCGCGGAACACCGATCCGCTCATGGTGATATAGACGCCCGGCTCGGCGACCTGCGCGGTGGCAAAGGCCATGCCAAGGTTGAAGCTCGCATCGCTCTCGCCAAAGCGCGCCGGGGCCAGCGCACCGACCAGCACGACGGTCTTGCCGGGAATATCCTGCAACAGCTTGGCCGTCTCGGTCATGGTGTCAGTGCCATGGGTGATGACGATATGCTTCTCACGCGCTGCAGCGACGCGGGCGGCGATCAGCGCACGATCCGTGTCGTCCAGTTCCAGGCTGTCCTTGCGGGTAATTTCCTCGATGCGGAAGGGCCGCTTGACCCGCGCCACCTGCAACAGCTTGGCCATCACCGTCTCGCCGACCTGATAGTCGGACAGGGCGTCGAAATAGACCTTGTCGATCGTGCCACCGGTGGTGAGCAGCAGGATGGGGGTTTCGGGGGACAGCATGAACGGACTCCGTATATCGATCGCGCCCCCTTAACGGATAATGGCGCCGACCGGAACCGTCCCTATTCGCCCCGCGCCATCGCCGCACCCCGGTCACGCGCGGCGACCAGCGTGTCGGTCAGAAGGTCGAGCAGGCGATTGTCGGCGTCCAGCACATTGAGGCCCTGGCGCGTCATGCCGCCGGGGCTGGCGACCTGATCCGCCAGGGTGGCCGGACTGACGCTGGCGCGCGCCGCCATGTTCGCCGATCCCTGCACCGTGGCCAGCGCCATGCGTGCGGCCTGATCGGCAGGAATGCCCAGCGCCTCGCCGGCGCGCGACAACGCATCGATGAAGCGGAACAGGAAGGCCGGACCGCAGCCCGACAGGGCCGTCACCTGATTGAACAGGGCTTCGTCACCCATCCATTCCGCCAGACCCAGCGGCGCGATCAGCGCGGCAATGTCGGCCTTGGCCACCGCATCCGTCGCCGCATCGGTGTAGAGCGCCACCACGCCCTCGCCCAGCCCGACCGGCAGGTTGGGCATGGCGCAGACGACATCGCGCGGCGCCGGGAAATGCCGGCGCAGATCCGCGATCGGCGTGCCGGCCAGGATCGACACCAGCCGCGTTTCCGCCGTCAGCAGCGGCGCAAGCCCCGCCGCTACGTCGGCAATCTGATAGGGCTTCATGCCCAGCAGCACGGTCGTGCCGGCCGGCAGCGCCGCGGGATAGGCGGTGACGACGGTCACGCCGTGCGCCACCGGCTTGCCGCTTGGCCGCAGCACGGTGACGCGGGCGGGATCGAGCCCGCACGCCAGCCAGCGGGTCAGCATCTGCCCCGCCATATTGCCGCAGCCGACAAGGAAAAGATGATCGGGCCAGCAGGCAATGGTCATGGTCAGGCTTTCAGGCAGAAATGTCAGGCTTCGCCGCGGGTTTCGATCAGGCTCGCGCTGATCGCCTCGCTCGGGCTCTTGCCGCCCCACAGGACGAACTGGAACACCGGATAGAAACGCTCGCACTCGTCGATCGCGGTCTCGATCAGCACCTGCGCCTGGTCCAGCGTCAGCGTGCCGCCCTGCCCCAGCAAGGCGCCATGGCGGAACAGGATGATGCCGCTCGACGACCACAGCTCGAAATGGCCGAGCCAGAGCTGCTCGTTGATCAGGCCCAGCGTCTCGTAGATGACGGCGCGCTTGTCGTCATTGACGCGGATGTCGGGCAGCGCGAGAAGCTGCAGCACCTGATCCTCGTCACGCCAGATGCCGCGCAGCTCATATTGCGCCCACGACCCTTGGGTGCTCGCGACGATCTCGTCCTCGCCGACCTGCTCATAGCTCCAGCCATGCGCCTCGTAAAAGGCCGCCAGCATGTCGATCGGCGCGGCCTCATGGCCGCCATTCTCAAATTCGTCGCTATCCATCATCGGCGCGCCTTTATCACCGCAAGCGGCGAAAGGACAGGGCGCTTACTCGGCGCCCGCATCCTTATCCACAGCTTTCGTCTTGGCGGCGCGCACGGTCTTGGTGACCGGCTCGGGTGCCTTGCCTTCCAGCGCGTCGAGGCGAGCCTTGAGCAGTTCGACTTCCTCACGCGCGGCGGCGGCCATCGCCTTGACCGCGTCAAATTCCTCGCGGCTGACGAAGTCGACGCCGCCGATCCATTCCTTGGCACGTTCGCGCGCGTTGGATTCGAACTCGCGGGTCATGCCCGCGACCGTGCCGGCAGCGCCGTTCACCAGCTTGGCCAGGTCGTCGAAAAAGCGGTTCTCGCTCTGCATGATCGTCTATCCTCGTATCAGGCGCGTGGATGCGCCGAAATCATATCTGGGTCTGGAGTGCCGGCGCGACAAGCCTGTGCGCATCCGGGTTCAGGCGGCCGACCTCATAGTTGAGGTAGGAGGCAAAGACCAGCCAGACCAGATAGGGCAACATCAACGCACCGGCAAAGGGACGGATCCGCCAGAACAGGGCGGTGGTCAGCGCCACCAGCAGCGCCAGCACCAGGATCAGGCCCAGCGCCGCCCCCACCTGATGCGCGCGAAAGAAGAGCGGCGACCAGGCAAGGTTGAGCGCCAGCTGCACCAGGAACAGCGTGACCGCCGCCCCCCGACCCCTGGCCCCGCGCGCATGCAGCACGATCGCGAAGGCCAGCGCCATCAGCACATAGAGGATCGTCCAGGCGACGCCGAAGGCCCAGCCCGGCGGCATCAGCGCGGGCAGGTTGAGCGAGGAGAACCAGCGATTGCCAAAGCCGCTATTGGCGAGCCTGCCCGACAGGAAGCCGAGAAAGACGATCGCGGGCACCGTGACCAACGCCCAGCGCAGATAGGCAAGACGCAACTGACCCTGGGACGCGATCTCGTTCATCGGCAACGCAGCTCCAAGCTATTCGGCGGGTTCGGGCGAATCCTTGAGCGCCGAATCCAGTTTGCGACCAACGGTTTGCGGAGAAACCGTGCGCTTGGCAACGCGCGAATAGAAAATGGGAATGAGGAACAGGGTGATGAGCGTCGCCAGGCTGACACCGAACACGATCACCACGCCGATCGAATGGCGCGCCGCCGCGCCGGCCCCGCCGCGCAGCACCAGCGGCACCGCGCCGATGACGGTCGCGATCGACGTCATCAGGATCGGGCGCAGACGCCGCTTGGCCGCCTCGCGGATCGCCTCGGCAATCTCCATCCCCTCGTCGCGCAACTGGTTGGCGAACTCGACGATCAGGATGCCATTCTTGGCGGCCAGACCCACCAGCATGACGATGCCGATCTGGCTGTATAGGTTGATCGACCCGCCGGTGATCGCCAGGCCCAGCGCGCCGCCCGCCACCGCCAGCGGCACCGTCGCGATGATGACGCCGGGGTGGATGAAGCTTTCGAACTGGGCGGCGAGCAACAGATAGACGATCAGGATGGTGAGGCCGAAGACGATCCAGATCGACCCGCCGGTCTCACGCAGCGACTGACTTTCGCCGCGATAGCCGATCGCCAGCACCTCGGGCGACTGGCGCGCCTGATCCTCCAGGAAGGCCAGCCCCTGCCCCAGCGATGTGCCCGGCGCCAGCGCGGCGGTCAGAGTGATGGCGCGCAGCTTGTTATAGCGGTTGAGCTGACGCGGCCCGGCCACTTCGCGCACGGTCACGACCGCCGACAGTGGCACCAGCACGCCGCTGCGGCTGCGCACCTGGATACGTTCCAGATCGGCCAGCGTCTGACGCCCGTCACGCTCCGCCTGCACCAGCACGCGATATTCCTCGCCCCGGTCGACATAGGTGGTGACGCGGCGCGAACCGAGCAGGCTCTGCAGCGCCTGGCTGACATCGTTCACCGACACGCCCAGGTCGCCGGCGCGCTGCAGATCGGTTTCGATCCGCATCTGCGGCTTGGTTTCCTTGTAATCGCTGTCGAGGTTGATGAGGCCCGGATAGCTCGCCGCCGCCAGCATGATGCGGTCGCGCGCCGCCACCAGCCCTTCATAGGTAGAGCCGGCCAGCACGATATTGACCGGCAGGCCGCGACCACGGCCCAGCCCCGATCGCGGCGCGGCATTGCCGCGCACGCCCGGCTGGTCGGCGATCACCTTGTTGATGATGGTCGCGACTTCCGCCGTGGTGATGGTGCGGTCTTCCCACGGCCTCAGGAAGGCGATGACATTACCATTGTTGTAATCGTCGGTGGTGCCGAAGCCGCCGGGGGTGCGGATCACCAGATTCTGCAGCGTGCCGTCCTTGCGCAGGAAGGCGAGATCATTCTCGATCTTCTGCATATAGGCCATCATCCGGTCGAAGCCGGTGCCTTCGGGCGCGTTGACATTGGCCTCGACCACGCCGGTATCCTCGGCCGGGGCCAGTTCGGCCGGCAGGCGGGTGAAGAGGAAGAAGGCGACGCCCAGGAAGATCGCGACGCCCAGCAGCGGCATCAGCGGCTTCTTCAAGGTCCAGTCGAGCCAGCGGCCATAGCCATGCTCGATCCGCTGGAAGCGATCATCGACCCAGCGCGCCAGCCGGCCGCGCTCGGCATTTTTCAGCAGCTTGGAGCAGAGCATCGGCGCGAGGCTCAAGGATATGAAGCCCGAAAAGCCGATCGCCGCGATCATCGCGATGGCAAGTTCGCGGAACAAGAGGCCGGTCTGGCCGGCCAGGAACATCACCGGCACGAACACGGCGCAGACGACCAGGGTGGTCGAGATGATGGCAAAGCCCACCTGCCGCGTGCCGAGATAGGCGGCGACCAGCGGATCATCGCCCTGCTCGACGCGGTGATAGACATTTTCCAGCACCACGATCGCGTCGTCGACCACCAGGCCGATGGCGAGGACGAAGGCGAGCAGGGTCAGCAGGTTGATCGACAGGCCGAGCAGCCACATCACCGCGCAGGTGGCGAGCAGGCAGATCGGCACCGTCACGGCCGGCACGATCGTCGCGCGCACCGATCCCAGGAACAGGAAGATGACGAGGATGACGAGCAGCGCCGCCTCGATCAGCGTGTCATAGACATTGTCGATCGCGCGTTCGATGAACAGGGATTCGTCGGTGCCGATCGCCACCTTCATGCCCTTGGGCAGGGTCGGCGCCAGCTCCTTGATCAGCGCCTTGGCCTTCTGCGCCACTTCCAGCGTGTTGGCGCCCGACTGGCGGATGATGCCGATGCCGATCGCCGTGCCCTGGTTGGAACGGAAGCTGCTATAGGGGTTTTCGGCCCCTTCCTCGATCCGGGCGACATCGCCCAGCTTCACCTGATAGCCATCCTCGCCCCGGCCCACGACCAGCTGCGCGAACTGGTCCGGCGTGGCGAAGGGCCGCTCGACGCGCAGCGTCTGGTTCTGGTCCTTCGATTCAAAACGGCCGGCGGGCAGTTCGACATTCTGGGTGCGCAGCGCCGCCTCGACATCGGCCGGGGTCAGGCCGAAGGCGGCCAGCTTTTCCGCGTTGAACCAGATGCGGGTCGACGGGCGCGCCTCGCCGCCGATGGTAACGCGGGCGACGCCGTCGATCGCGGCAAAGCGGTCGGCAATGTTGCGGTCGAGATAGTCGCTGATCTGGATCGGCGACCAGCCGGGGCGCGAGAAGGCCAAGAACAGGATCGATCGCGCGTCGGAATCGACCTTGCGGATCTCGGGCGCCAGCGCATCCTCGGGCAGATCCTGCGTCACCGACCCGACACGGTCGCGCACGTCATTGGCGGCGCTGTCGATGTCCCGCGAGGGATCGAACTCGATATTGATGTTGGACGTGCCGTCCTGCGAGGTCGAGGTGATGGTCTGGATGCCCTGCACGCCCGCGACCGCATCCTCGATCTGCTGGGTGATGCGGGTTTCCACCACCGACGCGGCGGCGCCGGTATAGGTCGTCTCGACCGAGACGATCGGCGGATCGGTATCGGGATATTCGCGGACCGACAGGCTGAAATAGCCAACCAGGCCGACGATGCACATCAGCACCGCGACCACCGCCGAAAAGACCGGCCGGCGGACCGAGAGATCGGAGAGCTGCATCGGCTTAGCCGGCGGCCTTGGCGGCCTTGCCGCCCTTGTCGTCATCACCCTTCTTGTCGCCGGCCAGGCGCACCGGTGCGCCATCGGTCAGCTTCACCACGCCCTCGGTCACGATCTGCTGGCCGGCCTTCACGCCGCCCAATATCTCGACCAGGCCGTTCTGGCGGATGCCGGTTTCGACCTTGGTCCGCTTGGCGGTGCGACCGTCCAGCACGAAGACGAAACGCTCGTCACCATCGCCGATCACGGCCAGTTCGGGCACGCCCAGAGACTGGCGCTCGCGCGAGAAGACGCTGACGGTCAGCAGCATGCCGGGCTTCAGCGCCTTGTCGGGATTGGGCATGATCGCGCGGACCCGCACGGCGCGGGTGGCGGGATCAATCACCGGATCGATCGTCGCGATCGTGCCGTTGAAAGGCCGGTCGGGCCAGGCGGCGGACAGTGCCTTGATCGGCATGCCCTCGCGGATCATCGACAGGCGCGTCTCGGGCACGGTGAAGTCCAGCTTGATCCGCGAAATGTCGCTGACCGTGGCGATCGCGGTGCCGGCGGTGATGACCGCGCCGGGCGAGACCGTGCGCAGGGAAACCCAGCCGCTGAACGGCGCGCGAATGGTGCGGTCGCCGATGCCGGCACGGGCGAGGTCGGCATTGGCGCGGGCGCTGCTGGCGAGCGCGATCTGCTGCTCGACCGTGGCACCGGTGGCAAAGCCGCGCGACTTGAGCGCCTGGATGCGCTTCAACTGCTGGTCGGCCTGCAGCGCGGTCGCCTCGGCGGCAGCCAGTTCGGCCTTTTCCTGGCCCACGGCCATGCGGGCGATCACCTGCCCCTTGGACACGAAGCCGCCATCGGTGAAGTTCAGCACGTCGATCCGCTCGGTCACCGGCGCGGACAGCACCACCTGCTCATTGGCGAGCGCGGTGCCGACCGCCTCGACATTGTCGGTGAAGCGGGTGGGCGCAATCGCCACCGCCTCCACCAGCGCCGGCGGGCGAGCTTTCTTTTCCTTCTCTCCGCCGCAACCGGCAAGACAAAGGGCAACGAGAATGACAGGCAGGGTCGAGCGCATGACGAGGGGCTAACGGGCCTTTGTGACGGACACAACCGCATGGAATGTGTCAAAATGTATCGCAGGGCGGGTAACGAAGCTGGCGCGATTATCCGCCAAGCCGCGCGTGAATCAGAAATTCGACATTGCCTTGCGGTCCGGTGATCGGACTGGTCGTGATTCCAAGCACTTCCCAGCCCTTCTCACGGACCCAGGCAGCGACCTCGTCGCAGACGCGCTGGTGGATGGCGGGATCGCGCACCACCCCGCCCTTGCCCACTTCCTCGCGCCCTGCCTCGAACTGCGGCTTGATGAGGGCGACCATCTGCGCGCCGGGCCGGGCGAAGCCGATCGGCTTTTCCAGCACCTTGGCCAGGCTGATGAAGCTGGCATCGCACACGATGATGTCGACCGGCTCGGTTATGTGGGCGTCGGTCAGGATGCGGGCGCTGGTCTGTTCATGGACGATGACGCGATCGTCGGAGCGCAGTTTCCACGCAAGCTGGTTGGTGCCGCTGTCGACGGCATAGACCTTTGCCGCGCCCTTGGTCAGCAGCACGTCGGTAAAGCCGCCGGTCGAGCTGCCGACGTCGATCGCGACGAAGCCAGTGACGTCGATGCCATATTCATCGATCGCATGCGCCAGCTTGATGCCGCCGCGCGAGACCCAGGGATGGTCGCGCCCGCGCACGTCCAGTTCGGCGTCGGCCGCCACCTGCTGTCCCGCCTTCTCCACCTTCTTGTCGCCCATATAGACGAGGCCGGCGAGAATAAGTGCCTGCGCCCGCGCCCGGCTTTCGGCGAGGCCATTGTCGACGAGCAACTGGTCGGCGCGAATCTTGGCCATCAGCGCACCAGTCCGGTGAGGGTCGACGGAGTAAGCAATTGCGGCAATGTCTGGGCCTCCTTGCCCGGTGCGTACCAAAGGTAGAGCGGCACGCCCGAACGGCCCTGCGCTTCGAGGAAGCGGGTAATCGCCGGATCGGCATTGGTCCAGTCGCCCATCATGACGGTGACGCCCGCCTTCTCGAACGCCGCGCGCACCTCCGCCCGCTCGATCGCGGCGGCCTCATTGGCCTTGCAGGTCAGGCACCAGTCGGCGGTGAAATAGAGAAAGACCGGCTTGTTCGCGGCGCGCAGCCCGTCGAGTTTCTCCGCGTCGAAGGCGACGACGTTGCCTTCATCCTGATGTTGGAGGCGAGGGTCGGCATAGGGCACCGAGGCTATGGCAACAACGCAGATCAGGGCAGCGCCAACCAGCCATGTCATGCCGCCCTTTTTTCCGGATCGCTGCCTTTCGCCATAGAATGCCAACGCACCGCCGAACACCAGCACGGCGAAGAAACCAATGCTCAAGCCCTCCAAGCCCCGCTGCCGCCACAACAGCCAAGCAAGGCCCAAGGCTGTCAGGAACATCGGGATCGACAGGATACGCTGCAAGCGGCCCATCCACGCACCAGGACGTGGCAGGCGATTGCGCAAAGCCGGCAGATAAGCGAGCAACAGGAAGGGCAGCGCCAGACCAAGGCCAAGGCCGGCAAAAATCGCCAGTGCCGCGCCCAGGGGCAGCACCAGCGCTGTGCCCATCGCCGCGCCCATGAACGGCCCGGTGCAGGGCGTCGCAACGAAGGCGACCAGCGCGCCGGTCCAGAAGGCACCGGCCGCGCCTTGCTGGCGGGTCAATCGATCGCCACCACCAAAAGCGGGCAGGTCGAACAGACCGGCAAGATTGAGCGCTATGGCCGTCACGAGCAGAAGCAACAGGATGATAATCTCGGGCCGTTGCAACTGGAACGCCCAGCCCAGCGCCGCGCCACCAGCACGAAGTCCGAGCAAAAGACCGCCCAAAGCCAGACAGGCGACGATCACGCCAAGGGTGTAAGCCAGCGCCTCGCGACGCGCCGCCCGCTCGTCGCCGCCCGCCTTGGCCAGGCTCAGTGCCTTCAACCCCAGGATCGGGAAGACGCAGGGCATGACGTTGAGCAGCAGCCCGCCCAATATCGCCCCGCCCAGCGCCAGCAAGATCGTGCCCGCCAGCCCCTTGGACGCGATCGCCGCGACCTCGCCGGGCTTGGCGCTCAGCAGGAAGCCGACATGGTCGCCGGTCCGCAGCACCGCCTGCGCAGCGCCGCCCTTGAAGCCCTCGCCCGCCTCGGTCTCGACCAGCAGCCGGTCGCCATCGCGGCTGACCTTCTGCGCGGCGGCGAAGCGAGCCAGCCCGTCGCTCAACGGGAAGAGGTGAACCTCGCGCGCCTGCGCATCGGCGGGGAACGGCACCGACAGGCGCAGCTTGCCATCGACGATCTGATAGATCGCCTCGCTGCCCAGCGGCCGGGGCAGATGGCCGCGCCAGCCATCGAAGCGCGCCTGCATCGCCGGCACGACCTTGCCATCGCCCGCGACCAGTTCGAGCGCCAGTTCGCCGCTTTCGGGCACGCAGATCTTGTCGGTGCAGGCCAGCCATTCCGCCTTCACCCGGATCGGCAGGCGGGTGCCGGCCGCCACGTCCGGCGCGACGCCCAAATTGGCGAGCACCGCATAGGGGCCTTCATAGACATGGTTCATCAGGCCCGAAATCAGCAGCGTCTCGGGCACCGGATAGCGCAGCGCGCCAATCGTCACGCCCTTGGGCAGCGTCCAGGTCACGGTCATGCCCAGACCCGCATCGCCCGGATTTTCCCAATAGCCGTGCCAGCCCTTTTCCGGCTTCATGGCGAAGGCGATGGTCGTGCCCTTGCCGGGCGCGGGCGCCGCACTTTCGGCCATCAACTGCGCGGCGATATGCGCCGGGCCGCCGCCAAAGGCCGCCTGGGCCTGCACCACGGGAGATGCGATCGACAGCCCCGCCAGCATGGCGAGCGTCACGAATATGACTTGAAAAATCCGCATCGGGCCTCTGGTCGGGTGGATGCAAGGGGGCTAGGTCGCTCCCTATCCGCCGTCAAGGCATGAGAAGGTACCCATAATGTTGAAACACGTCGCCGCTGCCCTGTTGCTCGCCACTGCCATGCCCGTCGTGGCGCAGAGCCCCGCGCCTGCTGCCGCTCCTGCGCCAGCCGCCAGCAGCATTGCCGCGACGCCGCCCAAGCTGATCGTCGCCATCTCGGTCGACCAGTTTTCGGCCGACCTGTTCAGCGAATATCGCCAATATTATACCGGCGGCCTCAAGCGCCTGACCAGCGAAGGCGCGGTCTTCCCGCGCGGCTATCAGAGCCACGCCGCGACCGAGACCTGCCCCGGCCACTCGACCATCCTGACCGGCAGCCGCCCGTCGCGCACCGGCATCATCGCCAATAACTGGTTCGACCTCGACGCCAAGCGCGAGGACAAGAATCTCTATTGCGCCGAGGATGAAAGCCAGCCGGGCAGCAGCAGCGACAAATATGAAGCCTCGCCCCTGCACCTCAAGGTGCCGACGCTGGGCGGCCGGATGAAGGCGGCCAATCCCGCCACCCGCGTCGTGTCGGTCGCTGGCAAGGATCGCGCCGCGATCATGATGGGCGGCGCGACCGCCGATCAGGTCTGGTGGCTCGGCGGGCCGCAGGGCTATGTAAGCTACAAGGGCGTCGCCCCCACCCCGCTCGTCACCCAGGTCAACCAGGCCTTTGCCCAGCGCCTCGCCCAGCCCAACCCCGGCTTCGAACTGCCGGCCCAGTGCGTGTCGAAGGATTTCCCGGTCCAGGCCGGCAACCGCACCGTGGGCACCGGCCGCTTCGCGCGTGACGCGGGCGACTATAAGGGCTTCCGCATTTCGCCCGAGCAGGATGCGATGACCCTCGCCTTCGCCGCCGCTGCGATCGAGAGCATGCAGCTGGGCAAGCAGGCGCAGACCGACATCATCTCGATCGGCCTGTCGGCGACCGACTATGTCGGCCACACCTTCGGCACCGAAGGCACCGAAAGCTGCATCCAGGTCGACCGGCTCGACACCGAACTCGGCGCCTTCTTCGACAAGCTCGACAAGGACGGCATCGACTATGTCGTGGTGCTGACCGCCGACCATGGCGGCCATGACCTGCCCGAACGCCACCGCATGAACGCCATGCCGATGGAACAGCGGGTCGACATGGCACTGACGCCCAAGGCGCTCAACGCCACCATCGCCGAGAAGGCCGGCCTGCCCGGCAAGAAGGTGATCTGGAGCGACGGCCCGTCGGGCGACATCTATTATGACAAGGGCCTGACCGCCGCGCAGCGCGCCAGGGTCGAGACCGAGGCGCTCAAATATCTGCGCGCCCATCCGCAGGTGCAGACCGTCTTCACCAAGGCGGAAATCGCCGCCACCCCCTCGCCCTCGGGTCCGCCCGAAAGCTGGAGCCTGATCCAGGAAGCGCGCGCCAGCTTCTACCCCAGCCGCTCAGGCGACCTGCTGCTGCTGCTCAAGCCACGCGTCATGTCGATCCCCGAACAGGCGGTGATGGGATCGGTCGCCACCCATGGCTCGCCCTGGGATACCGATCGCCGCGTGCCGATCCTGTTCTGGCGCAAGGGCATGCAGCATTTCGAGCAGCCGCTCGGCGTCGAGACGGTGGACATCCTCCCCAGCCTCGCCGCGCTGATCAAGCTGCCCGTGCCCAAGGACCAGATTGACGGCCGCTGCCTCGACCTGGTCGCCGGCAACGGCGACAGCTGCGCCGGGCAATAAGCCCTTGCCGATCCTCCCCCCGTCAAAAGGGGGAGGATCAGATATTCTCGCCGATCCCGTCCGTGCTTTCCAGCAGCGCATGGACGCGATGCGGGGCAGATACCTCGACCCGGCTGGTCACTTCATGCCGGGCCTTGGCCTGGCGCACATTGCTGTCGGCCGGCACGCTCTCGGTCAGCCAGACATTGCCGCCGATGACCGATCGGCTGCCGATGATGATCCGGCCCAGCACTGTCGCGCCGGCATAGATGACGACATCATCCTCGATGATCGGATGGCGCGGCTGCGCCTTTTCGAGCGCGCCCTTCTCGTCCGAGGGGAAGCTGCGCGCGCCCAGCGTCACGCCCTGATAGAGCCGCACCCGATCGCCGACGATCGCCGTCTCGCCGATGACCACGCCGGTGCCATGGTCGATGAAGAAGCCGTGGCCGATGCGTGCGCCGGGATGGATGTCGATGCCGGTATGGGAATGGGCGATCTCGGAAATGATCCGCGCCACCAGCGGCGCGCCCAGTTCATAGAGGCGATGCGCCAGTCGATGATGGATGATCGCCAGCATCGATGGGTAGCAGATCAGCACCTCGTCCACGCTGCGCGCGGCCGGATCGCCCAGGAAGGCCGCCTCGACATCGCTGTCGAGCAGGGTGCGCAGCGCCGGCAGGCTGCGCGCGAACTCGCCGATGATCCGCGCCGCCGCCGCGTCGACTGCGGCAATCGGATCGTCCTTCATCGCATAGATGAGTTCGAGCCTGATCTGGCCATAGAGGCGGCTGAGCACGGTCTGCAGCGTCTCGGCGACATAGGCGTCCTCATTATGCAGTCGCACGAAGCTCGGCCCCAGCCGCAGCGGGAACAGCGCGCCGCACAGCGCACCGGTGATCTTCACCAGATTGGCGCGAGACGGGAATCCTTCGGCGCCATATTCGGCATGATGCTGCTGTTCCTGCCGCCAGCGACTGCGCGCGGCGGCCAGGTCCGTGACCAGCCGGTCCAGATCCCAATAGCCCACGCCTTCACCCTGCATATCGCCGTCCGCCATTCCCTGCGCCTCTTGTCCGATGGGCAACCGGAATAACCCGCGTCTGCACGCCAGGATAAACGAGTTTTGCTTGGGGGTCGCGAGATTCTCTTTGCCGAACGCGCCGGGAGGCCGATCAGACCTTGGCTTCCGGCCTGTTCAGATAGAGGCAGATTTCGACGCGCAGCCCGCCCTCGGGTCGGTTGGCCAGCGTCAGGCGACCGCCCTCCTGCTCCACCGTCTTGGCGACGATGGCCAGGCCCAGCCCCATGCCGCGCGTGTTGCGCTGACGCGCCGTATCGAGCCGGTGGAAGGGTTTCAGCACTTCCTCCAGCCGGTCGCGCGGAATGCCGGGGCCATCATCGTCGACGCGGATCAGCACCTCATTATCGTGCCGCGCCACGCTGACCCGCGCACGCACCCCATAATGGAGCGCATTCTCGATCAGGTTGCGCACGGCGCGGCGCAGCGACAGCGGGCGAACCTCCATCTCCAGATGATCCGGCCCGTCATAGATCACATCGTCGCCATGATCCTGGAAGGCGTCGACCACCGTCGCGATCGTGACCGCCAAGTCGATCCGCACCGCCGGCTCGGGATTCTTCTCGCCGCCCAGAAAGGCCAGCACGGACTCGATCATCTCGCCCATCTCGGCCAGATCCTCGCCCATCGCCTCGCGGATTTCGGGGTCGTCCACCGCTTCCAGCCGCAATTGCAGCCGGGCGAGCGGCGTGCGCATGTCATGACCGACCGCCGCCAGCGTCTCGGTCCGCTCGTTGATCAGGCGATGGATGCGGGTCTGCATCGCGTTGAAGGCGCGGATCAGGTTGCGCACATCATTGGTGCCCGCTTCCGCCACCGCCACCTGTTGGGCCAGGCCGATCCGCTTGGTCGCATGCGTGAGGTCGCGCAGCGGCGCCAGGGTCCGCCGGATCAGCACGCCGCCCGCAATCAGCAGCGCCAGCACGGGGATCAGCGCCAGGCCGAAGCGGCCGAAGGTGAAGGCCCATTTGCCGCCACTATGGTGCATGCCGAAATAGAGCCAGCTGCCGTCCGCCAGCTGCAGCCCGCCATTGATCTGCGAGGAACGGCCGGGCGAATTGAGCCGCAGCCACAGCCGCGATTCATGCAGGCTGGGTTCCCAGTCGACGATCTGCTGCCGCATCCGCGCCAGTTCGGGCGACAGCGGCGGCGGCGGCGGCGCGGCCAGCGTCCAGTGGATATCATAGCGGTCGGTGGTCAGTTGCGCGCTGACCCCGCCGCGCTGGCTGACCGGCGCCTTGGCCACCAGCTTGCGCGCGATCACCAGATGCTCGGCCAGGCGGCGCGCCTCGTCATCCTGCAAAGACAAATGGCTGGCGCGCTCATAGATGAGCGTGCCGACCACGAATTCCAGCAGGACGGTCAGCAGCAATATGCCGAAGATGCGGCCGACCAGCCCGAGCGACCGGCTGAACCGCTGTCGTCTCAAGCGCGCGCGACTTCCGCGTTGAACATGTAGCCGACGCCGCGCACCGTGGTGATCGGCGCTGGCCGGTCCTCGGTCGACAGCTTGCGGCGCAGGCGGCTGACCAGCACGTCGATGCTGCGGTCGCTGCTATCACCCATGCGGGTACGCGACAATTCGATCAGCCGCTCGCGCGCGATCACCCGCTGCGGATGGCTGAGGAAGCTGCCCAGCAGGTCGAATTCGGCGCCGGTCAGGTCGACGATCGCACCAGTCGGCGACCGCAGTTCACGACGCGGGAAGTTGACGATCCAGCCGTCGAAGCGCGCTTCATTCTCGCGCTGCTCGTCCGGGCCACGCTCCACGCCGACGCGGCGCAGGATGGCGCGGATACGGGCGATCAGTTCGCGCGTGCCAAAGGGCTTTGGCAGATAATCGTCGGCGCCCAATTCCAGCCCGACGATACGGTCGGTCTCGCTGCCCTTGGCGCTGATGAAGATGATGGGCACGTCGCTCTTGCGACGGATCTGGCGGCACAGGTCGATGCCGTTGGTGCCGGGCAGCATGACGTCCAGAACGACCAGGTCGACCGGGCCGGCATCGAAGGCCACCCACATTTCCGGGCCGGACGAGGCCGGACGGACCTGATAGCCATGTTCCTGCAACGCGCGCGCCGTCAGCGTGCGGAGCGGCGGATCGTCTTCGACAAGGATGATCGAGGGGGCGGTCATGCGCGGAGCAACATCAGGCTGTTCATGATGTTGGGAGATAAGCAGCGACCGGTGGAGGGTCAACCGCAGCTTGCTGCCGAAACAGTTGACGGGGGCCACAGCAACAATTTGTCACGCCGGCGACAGCTCGGCACAAGATAAGGCCCGGAAATACAGCAGATCGGGCCCGCGCGAACGGGCCCGATCCGTAAAGATCAGAAAGCGGCCGAGATCGAGAAGACGACCGTGCTGCGTGCGATCGACTTGCCGAAATTGTCGCCGTCCGCGACCTGGAAGTTGGGACGCAGATAATTTTCCTCGACGCGGGCAATGTCGGTGTCGACATAGGCGATGCTCAGCGTGAGCGGCGTGCCCGGCACGGCCAGGTCGGCTCCGACCAGCCAGTCGAGATATTTGCCGGTCGGCGCGACCGACGTGCCGTTCGGGCCCAGGCCGCTATTGCCGTTCGACCAGCCCAGATGCGCCTTCAGGCTAACCGGGGTGTTCGGGATCGCACCGCTGACATCGCCCCAGATGTAGAAATTATCTTCCTTGTCACCCGGATCATAGACGGTGCAAGCCGCGTCGCTGCACCACTTGCCCAGCGCTTCCTGCTTGGGGGCATAGGCCACGCCGAGCAGACCCTTGACCGGGCCGACCTGGCTCGACAGCTTCACATAGGGCTCGGCGAAGTCGGTCTTGTCGGCGCCCGACGGGTACATGTACCAGGTCAGGCCGAGGTCCAGCGTCGCGCCGCTGTCACCCAGAGGAATGGCATAGCCTGCGAACAGGTCCAGTTCCATGTTGGCGCCGCCGAAGGTGCCCCAGCCCGACAGGTTGGAACCCCAGGTGCCGACATAGACGCCGCTTTCATGGGTTGCGGTCAGGCCACCCTGGATCGCCATGCCGCGATCGGACTGCGAAACACCACGGAAGCGATAATCGGAAACCAGGCCGACGCTGCCGGTCACGGTGACCGGGCCTGCGGGTTCTTCCTGGGCGAAGGCCGGCGCACTCGACATCAGAGCCAGAGCGGCACAAGCGATTTGATACTTCATGAACATTCCCCTTTTACGAAAGAATGTTCCGTCCTGCATCCGCGGCCCGAAGATCTGTTGGAATATCGTCTTCCGTACCGGCGGATGACTACTCGACTATTCTCGCCAGCCCTCGGCGCAAACCTCTATCTTCGCATCTGCACAAGGGAAGAGGGGCGCTGTGATATAGCGATCACGGTTCTTTTCCAAAGACCGTTCATATTGTTTCTATTCGATGTCCAAATTGCGTCTGAACATGAAAAAGCCGCCGCATCCGGGGATGCGGCGGCTTTTCTATCATGCAGGCTCGTGTCAGGCGACGAGCTGGCGCATCCGTCCGGTCGCGCCGAACAGCTCCACCTTGGCGCCCGCGCCGGTGCGGCGATCGGCCCATTCGCGCACCATTTCGGCGCAGGTATGGTCGATATGGGTCAGGCGCTCGACATTGAGGATGACCAGTTGTCCCGCCGGCACCGATTCCAGCTTGGCCGACAGCTTGGGCAGGCTCAGGAAGCTCGCCGTGCCGTGCAGCGCCACTTCATGCGCATCGCCGCGGCTGGCTTCCTCGACGCCCAGACGCAGGCGGCTGGCATGGGGGATCAGTTCGATCAGCGACAGGCCGATGCCCACCAGCACGCCGGTCAGCAGGTCGGTCGCGACAACGCAGATCAGCGTCGCGGCCCACACGATCGCCGGCAGCGGACCATAGAGGTGGAACAGATGCTTGACGTGCGACAGGCTGACCAGGCGGAAGCCGGTCACGACCAGAATGCCGGCCAGCGCCGCCATCGGCACTTCGCGCAGCAGCCAGGGCAGCAGGGCGACGAAGCCCAGGATCCAGGCGCCGTGCAGGATCGCCGACAGGCGGGTCTTGGCGCCGGCCTGGACGTTGGCGGACGAACGGACGATGACGCCAGTCATCGGCAGCGCGCCAGCCACGCCGCAGAGCAGGTTGCCCACGCCCTGCGCGCTCAGTTCGCGGTTGTAATTGGTGCGCACGCCATCATGCATGCGGTCGACCGCCGCGGCCGACAGCAAAGTCTCGGCACTGGCGATGAAGGCGATGGCAATGGCGGTGGTGATGATGGTCGGGCTCATCAGCTGCGCCAGCAGGCCCTGTTCGGGCAGGCTGATCGCAGACAGGATCGATTCCGGCACCACAACACGGGCGACCGGCAGGCCGAGCGCGAAGGCGACCAGCGTCGCGGCGACAACGCCGACCAGCGCCCCCGGCACCAGCTTCATCGATGCAGGACGGAACTTCTCCCAGCCCAGCATCGCGCCGATGGTGACCAGGCCGACAGCGAAAGCGGTGGCTGCGTCCTGATTGGTCAGGCCCAATATCTGGCCCGGCATCGCGATCAGATTGTGCAGGCCGCTCGACAGCGGCTTGTCATCGAACAGCACATGGAACTGGCCGACGACGATCAGCACGCCGATGCCCGCCAGCATGCCATGCACGACCGCCGGCGAAATGGCGCGGAACCAGCCGCCGACCTTCAGCAGGCCGGCGACGATCTGGATCGCGCCTGCCAGGATCAGGATGGGGCCAAGGGCCGACAGCCCCTGTTCCCGCACGATTTCGAAGACGATGACCGCAAGACCGGCCGCCGGACCGCTGACCTGCAGCGGCGAACCCGCCAGCAGGCCGACGACCAGGCCGCCGATGATGCCGGTGATCAGGCCTTTTTCCGGCGGCACGCCGGAGGCAATGGCGATGCCCATGCACAGCGGCATGGCCACCAGGAACACGACGATCGACGCCGTGAAGTCGCGGCTGAACGTGCCGCCGGAAAAGGCCTTCAACATGATTTACTCCGCAGCTTGTGCGATGAGCGATTCGCCGGCCAGGCGACGCCCATGCGGCAGCGCCACGGGCAGCTTCTGCCCTTCGCGCAGCACCGAGAAACGACCGGTTTCGCCGTCCAGGCCCAGGACCTGACCGGCATGGATGTCGACATACCAGCCATGCAGGGCGATCTCGCCGCGGGCGATGCCCGACGCGACCGACGGATGGGTGCGCAGGTGCGACAGCTGTACGACGACATTTTCCAGCGCCATGTTGCGCAGCTTTTCGGCGGCATCCAGGTCGGCAGGATAGGATTCGCGGCACAGCTTCTGCGCGGCATGGCTGTGGCGCAGCCAGGCGGCGACATTGGGCATGCCGGTCAGATCGGCGTCGGTGGCCAGCGCCTTCATCGCGCCGCAGTCGCTGTGACCGCACACGATGATGTCGCGCACGCCCAGCACCATCACGGCATATTCCACCGTGGCGGTCACGCCGCCCAGCTGGCTGTCATGCGGCGGCACGATGTTGCCGGCGTTGCGGCAGACGAACAGGTCGCCCGGCTGGGCCTGCATGATGTGCTCGGGAACGATGCGCGAGTCGGCGCAGGAGATCATCAGCGCCTTGGGGCTCTGACCATGGCTGGCCAACTGATTGTAGAGCGTGCTTTCGTTCGGGAAGACCTTGGTCTCGAAACTGAATACACGACCGATAAGCTCGTTCATGGCTTTCATCCTCTTATTGCTATTGCGTTGCCGGTCAGGGGGCGGACCGGCCTAGCTTGCAAAATACGCAGCAGATTTTGCTGCGGCGCAGCGGAATTGTTAAAAATCATGTCTGGGATGCAAAGCGCCCGACAGGCGCGCCAAATGGCGGAAAACCGCCATCAGCGCGCCTTTTCGAGGGGGTCAGCGCCGGTCGACGACCGCGCTGAACATGTATCCGACGCCACGAACAGTCACGATCGCGGCGGGCCGCCCCTCATGGGACAGCTTGCGCCGCAACCGGCTGATCAGCACGTCGACACTGCGGTCGGACGAGGGCGCGTCGCGCACGCCCGCCAGTTCCATCAGCCGCGCACGGGCAATCACCGCCTGGGCATGATCCAGCAACACGGCGAGCAGCGAAAATTCCGCTGCCGTCAGTTCGACCAGCGCGCCGGCCGGGTCGGTCACTTCGCGCCGGGCGAAATCGACCACCCAGTCGTCGAAGCGCGCCTGAGTCTGGCGCCGCAGGCCCAGCGCCCGTTCGCTCCGCCCGCGCCGCAGCACGGCGCGCAGACGCGCCGCCAGTTCGCGGGTCGAATAGGGTTTGGCCATGTAATCGTCGGCGCCCAGCTCCAGGCCGACCACCCGGTCCACCTCGCTGCTGTCGGCGCCGACCAGAATGATCGGCACGTCGCTACGCTCACGCACGTCGCGGCACAGGTCCATGCCGTCCGGCCCGCGCAGTCCTGCATCCAGCACGACCGCGCCGACCGGCATCCGGTCCATGGCACTGAATATATCGCTCGACGAGGCCGCAGGCAGAGCGCGAAACCCGCTCTGCTCCAGGAATTCGCGCACCTTGTGCCGCAAATCCTGCTGCGTCTCGGCGACCAGTATCAGCGGTGGACTCATCAGCCCTTCACGGTCAGCGCGCGTACGCTGTCCAGTTCATTCACCAGCACGGCACGGTCCTGCTGCGCGACCGACACGGCCTCGGCATTGCGGGCGCTGGCATAGCGGGCGACCTCGGCGTCCACCTGGCTGCGGGCGGCGGCGCAGGTGCCGGCATAGCTGCCCGACAGCGGGGCGAAGCGATGGACCGCCTTGCCGAAGGCCGGCACCGACTGGCCCTGGGCCGCGACGGCGCGGTCAACGCGCACATCGGCCTGCCAGCGGCAGACCGGGATGGCGTTGCGATTGCCGAAGCGCGGCTCGACCTGGGTGAAGCGCACCGACGATGCGGTGTGATAGCTGGCCGTATAGGCCTGGGCGCCGTGGGTCAGTTCAGCGCTGTGGATCGGGGTGGAGGAAGCGGCGAGCGCCGCGACACTGGCAAGGATCGGCAACATGGGTGGCTTCCCTTCGAAACAGACAATATCCAGCAATAAGCGGGATCCTTCCGACGGGTTTAGGCAAGGAGAATGTCTCCCCAATATGCCGAACGTTACAAATTATTGCTGTGTCGCAGCATGCCGTCAAGCGACCCTTGCGATCACCGGGCTGGCCTGAAGCGGCCGCGCCGCCCCCGACAGGGCCTCGATCAGCCCGGAAAGCCACAGCGCATCGGCCACGGCGCGGTGCCGCGCGCTATGCAGCGCATCGGCATGGGCCATGGCCGCCGCGATCCGCGGCTCGTCCGCGCCCCATTCATCCAGCAACAATGAGACATGATCGATCGCGAACGGCGCCACCACGGCCTGCGTATCGGCCAGCGTCTGCAGCCAATATTGGTCGATCACGCTGTCGGCGACCACGCGGCAGCCGGCCACCGCCGCCGCCAGTTGCGCCAGCACCACGTCCGCCGGCTCGCCCTCCGCCTCGATCCGGGCGCGCGACAGGCCGTGCAGCGCCTCAGCTTCGGCGGTCCAGTCCCAGCCGGCCCAGGCTGCATGCGGTCGAATGATCCAGCTGCGGGCAATGCCGCCGCCCGCTATGCCCACTTCGATCGGGAAGGACCGTCCGTGCCGGGGCAGGCACGACGCCTCGAAATCGATCGCCATGATGGTCAAAGGCTCTCTCCGAATAATTCCACGTCCGCCCCATTTTTGGGTCTGGCCGTCCACGTCTGATACGCCCCTGTCTCCTCCAACTATGTCAGGCCGATGTCATTGGCCATCAGGATTTTCGGAAAAGATGCGAACCGACGGTCCGGTGCGACCGGTGCGACCATCGCACCGGATTTCAACCGCCTATGGCCAGCGGCCTGCATTGCCGCTACCCCATGGCGATGACGGACGGACGACTGCGGGACGCGAACGACTGATGTGGGTGTTGCTGGGCATCGCCCTGATCGTCGCGGGCTTCGTGCTGCGCTTCAATCCGCTGCTGGTGATCCTCGCCTCGGCCATCGCCACCGGCCTTGCCGCCGGGCTCGATCCGCTCACCATCCTCGCCGCCTTCGGCAAGGCGTTCAACGACTCGCGCTATGTCTCGGTCGTCTGGGTGGTGCTGCCGGTGATCGGCCTGCTCGAAGCGCATGGGCTTCAGGAACGGGCACGCGGGCTCATCGACCGGATGCGCGGCGCCACCACCGGCCGCTTCCTCCTATTCTATCTGGTCGCGCGCCAGATTTCCGCCGCCATGGGCCTGATCTCGGTTGCCGGCCATGCCCAGACCGTGCGCCCGCTGGTCGCCCCGATCGCCGAAGCCGCGGCCGAGAAACAGGCCGGCGCGCTCGATGAGGAGCAGCGCGACGAGATCAAGGCCTGGGCCGCCGCAACCGACAATGTCGGTGTCTTCTTTGGCGAGGATATCTTCCTCGCCATCGGGTCGATCCTGCTGATCAAGGGACTGCTGGAGCAATATGGCATCCTCCTTGAACCGCTCCAGCTCTCGGTCTGGGCGATCCCGACTGCGATCGCCGCGCTGCTGATCCACGGTTTTCGCCTGTGGCGGCTCGACCGCCGGCTGAACGCGCAGGGTGCCAAGGAAGCGGAGCACACGGCATGATCACCCTCCACTGGGTCTATGCGCTGATGGGCGCGGTGTTCGCCGGCTATGCCCTGCTCGGCGCCGCCGACCGCAGCAATCCGCGCCGCTTCACCACCGCCGCCTTCTGGGCCCTGCTGGCGCTCAGCATGTGGGCGGGCGACCGGATCGGCGACATCGGCAATGGCGTCCTCGTCCTCGGCCTCGTCGCGATTGCCGGCTTCAAGGGGCTGGGGCGCGGCAGCGGCGGCGTGCCGCTGGCGGAGCGGCAGGCGCGGGCCGACCGCCATGGCAATGGCCTGTTCGCCATCGCCCTGGTCATCCCCGTCACCGCGCTCGCCGGCACCTTCCTGTTCAAGGCGTTCCCCGCCTGGATCGATCCCAAACAGACCACCCTCATCTCGCTGGCGCTGGGCGTCCTGATCGCGCTCGCCATCGGCTGCACCTGGCTGCGCGCCCGGCCGATCGTCGCCCTGCAACAGGGGCGGCAATTGATGGACTCGGTCGGCTGGGTCGGCATCCTGCCGCAAATGCTCGCCAGCCTCGGCGCGGTGTTCGCGCTGGCCGGCGTTGGCGATGTCGTCGGCGGCATCGTCCGCCTCGCCATTCCCGATGGCAGCCTGCTCGGCGCGGTGATCGCCTATGGCCTGGGCATGGCGCTCTTCACCATCGTCATGGGCAATGCCTTTGCCGCCTTCCCGGTGATGACCGCCGCGATCGGCATTCCGCTACTGATCCACCACTATCATGGCGATCCGGCGATCATCTGCGCAATCGGCATGCTGGCGGGCTTCTGCGGCACACTGCTGACCCCGATGGCCGCCAATTTCAACCTCCTCCCCGCCGCGCTGCTGCAGCTCAAGGATGAATATGGCGTGATCCGCCGCCAGGTCGGCACCGCCCTCCCCCTGCTCTGCGTCAACATCCTCCTGATCTATTGGCTGGCTTTCCGATGACCCGACTGACCCAAGATATTGCCGATCGCTTCGCTGCGCTGACCCTCTCTCATCTGGGGCGGCAATATCCCTACAAGATGGACCTGACCTATCAGGGACCGGAGGATGCGCGCATCCCGGCCGACCATCATCCGATCTTCCATGGCAGCTATGACTGGCATAGCTGCGTCCATGGCTGGTGGCAGGTGATGCGCCTGCGCCGCCTCTATCCCGCCATGGCCCAGGCCGATGCCATCCGCGCCCGCGCCGACGCGATGCTTGTGCCGGACAAGGTCGCGGGCGAACGCGCCTTCCTCACCCGCCCGACCGCCGGCGGGTTCGAACGGCCCTATGGCTGGGCCTGGCTGCTCGCGCTCCATGCCGAACTCGCCCGGCAGGACGGTCCCTGGGCCGCCGCGATCGAGCCGCTGGCGCTGGACTTCGCCGCGCGCTTCCATGCCTTCCTGCCGAAAATGACCTATCCGCTGCGCGTCGGCACCCATTTCAACAGCAGCTTCGCGCTGATCCACGCCCATGGCTGGGCCAAGGACCGCGATCCCGCGCTCCAGGCCCTGATCCGCGAGCGCGCCCTGGCCTGGTTCGGCCAGGACCGCGCCTGCCAGGCCTGGGAACCGGGCGGCGACGAGTTTCTCTCCTCGGCGCTCACCGAAGCGCTGCTGATGAGCCGGCTGCTCGCGCGCGATGAATTTGCCGACTGGTTCGGCGCCTTCCTGCCCGATCTTCTGACCGGCCAGCCGGCCACCCTGTTCACCCCGGCCACCGTATCGGACCGCAGCGACGGCAAGATCGCCCATCTCGACGGCCTGAACCTCAGCCGTGCCTGGTGCTGGCGCGGCATCGCCGCCGCGCTGGGCGCCGACGCGCCGATCGCACCGATTGCCGAGCAGGCGGCCATCGCCCATCTCGACGCCGCGCTCCCCCACATAGCCGGTGACTATATGGGGGAACATTGGCTGGCCAGCTTCGCCCTGCTGGCGCTGGAGTAACCCCAGCCTCAGGGCATGTTGGCGAGCAGCAGCTTCATATGTGCCGTCGGCGTGGTCGTGCGCGACTGGAGACGGAACATATAGTCATAGGCCCACCAGGCGCCGCCGCCCCAGGCGGTCCAGCCCAGCACAGCCGAAGACGTCTTCAGACGGCGCAGCATGTCGGGATATTCCTTCGCGCATTGCGGCTGGCCCGACGCGGCGATCTCGCCGAAGAACAGCTTCACCTTGTATTTCTCGGCCCAGGTCAGCGCGGCATTCACGCGCTGGCCTGCCTTGACCTCGCACTTGTCGGTGGTGCCGGTCGACCAGGCATCCAGATATTGATGCACTTCAAAGGCGTAATTCTTGCCGGGATCGACGAACTTCACCGCCTGCGCGGCATTGCCCGAACTCACCCAATTATGCGCCCCGGTCCAGGCCGTGCCGGGGATCAGCAGCTTGTTGCTGATCTTCTGGGCGCGGATATCCTTGGTCACTTGCCCGGCAATGGCCCACCATTGCGCCGCCGTCTGGCGATTGGGCTCGTTCATCAGGCCGATCCAGACCTTGGGGTTGGACCGATAATCCTCCATGATCTTGACCCAGGCATTGGTCAGCGCCGTCGTCGCCAGCGTGCCGCTGCCGACCAGGGCCGCAGAGCCGTTCACCTGGCGCGCACCATAATTATGCATGTCCAGGATCACCGTCAGGCCGAGCGCATTGGCCTGGGTCACCACCGACTTCAGCGCCTTGCGATCGACCTCCGACAAGGGGCCGTAGAGATTGGGCTGCAACCGTTCCCAGCGGAACGGCACGCGCAGCAGCTTGAAGCCCTGCGCCGCATAGCTGCGCATTTCCGCCGTGCTGGGATAGATATAGTTGGTGCCCAGCTTGCCGCCGGCGCCGCCAAATTCGCCGCCGGAAATATTGATCCCCGGCAGAACCTTGGACGTGCCGGTCGCCGTAGCCGCCGGCACGGCGGCCGCTGCCGCCGCAGCATAGGCCTGCGCCGCCGTCGTCGTCGGCACCGTCGTGCTGGCGCCAGTGCTGGCGGCTGACGCAGAACTGGCCGATGACGGGATGGTGATCACCCGTGCGTCCGGCGCATCCGCCTCGCCCCCCGATAGTGTAACGGCCGCAAGAACACCCGTCGCGGCCAGCGCAACCACAGCGGCGGCAACGCCGCCCCCCATCTTCTTCATGAATTGCCTACCCTGTCAGACCCAAAAGGAGGCGGGCCCTTAGCTAGCCTAGTTAGACAATGTCTTCACCCGGTTGCGGGATTTGGTTAAGCCTCCGACAGGCTGTTCCAATAATGCGCCATACGGGTTTTTCCTTAGGCAAAACTCCCGATCCGCCAGGGAAAACGGGGGCAGACCATTATTCCCATGACCGCAAAATCAAGCCGGCCCATTTGACCCGGATAAATATCATTTGCCAATATATCCGGGTAATATTAAAGGCGCCTCATGACCGAAGAGGAAAAGCGGGCCGCGATCGCCGCCTACAGGGAGCAGAAAGTCGAAAGCGGCATCTATGCCCTATCCTGCCTGCCCTCGGGCCAGCGCTGGGTCGGCAGCGCGCTCAATCTCGGCACGATCCGCAACCGGCTCTGGTTCACCCTGCGACTGGGCCATGATCAGCACCCTGGCCTGCAGGACGCCTGGAATACCCATGGCGAAGACGCCTTCGACTTCGAGATTCTCGAACGACTGAAAGCGGATGATCTCGGCGCCGGCCGCGACCGCCGGTTGAAGGAGCGCCTGGTCCAATGGACGGAAGAGTTACAGGCGACGCGGATCTGACCGAGCCGCCCGCCCTGTTTCAGCTTGCGACTGCCAGCAGCTTGGCACTCATCGCCGGCCATTCGCTCATGTCCCATCCTTCGGGCGTCTCGCGGGTGATGATCTGGTCCGCGCCGAAGCAATTGCCAAGATCGATATCCTCGCTCTTCTCGAACGCCCGGTCGGAGAGCGAATAGAAGGGACGGACCTTGGGCAGGGTCAGATCGTCCGGATTCTGCTCGACCACGATCGCCAGCCGGTGCGATCGCAGCCGCACCAGCGATCCGATCGGATAGATGCCGACCGCGCGCTGGAACGCCTGGAAGATTTCCGCGTCGAACAGCGCGCCGCCATCCTCATCGATCTTCAGCAAGGCGCGCGACGGGTCTTCGCCACTGCGGTGCAAACGATTGGACGTCATGGCGTCATAGCTGTCGCAGATCGCGGCCATGCGCGCGAACATGCCGATCTGCTCGCCGGCCAGGCCATTGGGATAGCCGCTGCCGTCCAGCCGCTCATGATGGTTGAGGCACACGTCCAGCACTTCCGCCGGCATTTCGCCACCCAGGGTCAGGAATTCATGCGCCAGCGTGGTGTGGCTCTTGACCACGTCCCACTCCTCCGGCGTCAGCGGTGCGTCCTTGTCCCACACTTCCTGCGGCACATGGGCCATGCCCATGTCCATCAGCAGGCCGGCCAGGCCAGCCTTGCGGATATCCTCGGGCGACAGGTGCATCTGCTGGGCAAGGCCGATCATCAGCGCGCAGACCGACAGCGCATGCTGATACAGATATTCGCCGCTATTCTTCATCCGCGTGATCGCCATGAAGGCGTGCGGGTTGCGCTGCACGGAGCTGGAAATCTCGTCGACCATGGTTTCCAGCTTGGCCGCCTTCACCGCCTTGCCCAGCCGCACATCCTCATAGAGTTTGCGCATGGTGCGACCCGACTTGCGCGCCAGCCGCTGGGCATGGACCATCTCGGCGCGGATCGGCAGCTTGTCCTTGGACAGCGGATCGAAGGGACGGTCGACCGGCTGGGGCGCGGCGCGGCGCACGATCGTCGGCCCGGCGCGACCGAACACCCGTTCGCGCGGCTCGGCCATCTGCACCACGCGGGATGGCACCGGCTGGGCCGGGGCCACATCCGCACCGCGCGACACGTCGATCGTCACCCACTCGACCTTGCTGGCATGCAGGTCCGCCAGTTGCTCGGGATCGTCGAGCAGCATCTTGCGCTTCCAGAAGGGGTGGGAAAACCACGACCCGTCCAGCTTGTGCAAGAACATCCCCAGTTTCACGTCCTGGGTGCGGATTTTTTTCAACATTTATACGGCCCCGTAGTCCCCGCTTTCATTTCGCAGGTCGTGCCTTTCCAAAAGGTTAAGACACATGATCCCGGCAGCAAAAGGGCCGCATCGTTTCACCGCATAAACGCGCGCCAACTGCTTGAAAGTCGTCAATTCTCTTCCTGGTTGCGGGAGACGGCACCTCGCGCCGACCAATGATGTCGCTGCGCCTACCGCAACCGGCCATTTTCGCTTATCCTCCTGCGGTCCGGACAGGGAGGCGATCGATGCGCGTGATGGTGCTGGTGAAGGCAACGCAGGACAGCGAGGCAGGCGGCCCGCCCGATCCGGAGATGATGGCGGCGATGGGCCGCTTCAACGACGAACTGGAAGCAGCCGGCATATTGCGCATGGCCGACGGCCTGCTCCCCTCCTCTCATGGCAAGCGTATCGCCTTCGACGGCGCCGATCGCCGCGTCATCGACGGCCCCTTTCCCCAGGTCGGCGAACTGGTCGCCGGCTTCTGGCTGTGGGAGGTGGCCGATATGGACGAAGCGGTCGCCTGGGCGATACGCTGCCCCAATCCCATGCCCGGCCCCAGCGAGATCGAGATCAGGCCGTTCCACGAATGGGCCTAGCGCCCCTCATATCCTTGCATTGCATTGATCTGCTGCCGTTTTTCCCGGCACTCGGTATTTACCCCGATAGCTCTTGGGCCGACGAAGCGGAATCATCCGACCTCCCTTCTTCTCGATTGCCGGCCGCCCCGCACATTTCCGCTCCGGGGCACGCCAGGGACAGGAGATCGTGTGGCGAAAAAGATTTTCGTGCTCGGCGGCGACGGCTTTTGCGGCTGGCCGACAGCGTTGCATCTGTCCGAACTGGGCCATGAGGTCGTCATCATCGACAATCTTTCGCGTCGCCGGATCGACGCGGAACTGGGCGTCCACAGCCTGACGCCGATCGCCATGGTCGACCAGCGGCTGGATGCCTGGCACCAGGTCAGCGGGCGGACCATCCGCTTCCATTATCTCGACGTCGCCCAGGATTATGCCCGCCTCCTTGCCCTGCTGGCGGAGGAGCGCCCCGACGTGATCGTCCATTTCGCCGAACAGCGCGCCGCCCCCTATTCGATGCGCGGGCCGGCCGAGAAGCGCTATACCGTCAACAACAATGTCGGCGGCACCCACAATGTCCTGGCCGCGCTGGTCGCCTGCGACCTCGACGCGCATCTCGTCCATCTCGGCACCATGGGCGTCTATGGCTATGGCGGCGCCGGCTTCGAAATTCCCGAAGGTTATCTGACCGTCCAGATCCACGACGATGCCGGTGCCCCGCATGACTGGGAAATCCTGTATCCGACCCGGCCGGGCAGCGTCTATCACATGACCAAGTCGATCGATCAGCTGCTGTTCCAATTCTATGCCCAGAATGACCGGCTGCGCATCACCGACCTGCACCAGGGCATCGTCTGGGGCACCCAGACGGCGGAGACGCGGCGCCACCCCGCGCTCGTCAACCGGTTCGATTATGAGGGCGAATATGGCACCGTGCTCAACCGCTTTCTGGTGCAGGCGGCGCTTGGCCATCCGCTGACCGTCCATGGCACCGGCGGCCAGACCCGCGCCTTCCTCAATATCCAGGACACGGTGCGCTGCATTGCGCTCGCCGTCGCCCATCCGCCGGAGCGCGGCGACCGGGTCAAGATCATCAACCAGATCGCCGAAAGCCTGCGCGTGCGCGACCTTGCCCGGCTGGTATCCGACCTGACCGGGGCGGCAATCGAATATCTGCCCAACCCCCGCAAGGAAGCGGCAGAAAATGATCTCGACGTCAGCAACGCCACCTTCCGCGCACTGGGCCTCGACCCGATCCTGCTGACCGACGGCCTGCTGGCCGAGACGCTGGAAATTTCCGCCCGTTATGCCGACCGCGTCGACCAGCGCCACATCCCGGCGCGCACGGCCTGGACGCGGGAGCAGCAGGCGGCGCTCGACCAGGCGGGGCCGATCGAGACGATCCGCCCCGTCCTGCCCGGCGTGGCGGGAGCGGGCCGATGAGATTATGGGTCATCTGCCTTCAGGCGCTGCTGTTCATCGGCCTGCTCATCGCGATCGGCCAGAGCGGCCTGTTCGACACGATCATGGGCCGCAACGTCCGAATGGGCGACCCTCTGTTCGAGGATTATCAGCGCGGCTCCATCCCCTTCATCGATGTCGATGGACGCGACGTGTTCGTCGCTCAGTCGCACCCGGACAATCCCCTGATCCTGTCCGGCTTCCCGGCCTATGCCAGCAAGCTCTTCCGCCTGCCGACCGACAGCCGGCCGCTCAGCGGCACCTATAATATCGCCTTCGCGACCGACGCCGTGCCCGATGCCGAGGGTGCGCTGCGGATCAGCATCAACGGGGTCAAGCGCGCCGACGTCGTGCTGAACCAGGGGCGCTTCAAACGGCGTGCCAAGATCGAACTGACCCCCGCCGAACTGGCCTCGGGCCAGCTGGAGGTCAAACTGGCGCTGGTCGGGCGTGGCCCGATGGCCGAATGCACGCCCAATGAAGCGCTGGCCGCCGTCGTCACGATCCTGCCGGAAAGCGGCCTGCACCTCAAACTGGACAAGGCGCCGTCCACCACCCGCGACCGGCTTGCCTTGTGGGGCGACCTGATCCCGGTCAAATGGGACGAGGATGACAAGGTGGCGGATCTCGCCACCCTGCTCGCCGCCGCACGGCTGAGCGAGAAAGGCTATGGCATCTATTTCGGCGAAAGCGGCTATGCCGCCCAGGCACTGACCGACATCGACAAGGGCGCAGCCATCCGTCCCGGCCGGACGCAGGCGCTGCGCTATCCGGTCAGCCTGGTCAGCGCGATCGAGAATGGCGGCGCACGCCGCTTCGATCGGGAAACCACCTGGCGCTATCGCTATGATGTCGGGCAATTGCCCAATGGCGAACTGCCGTCCGCGCTCGACCTGCGCCTGCTGCTCGGGCCGATTGCCGAAACCCGCACCGCGCTGTTCGTGACGCTCAACGATCATCTGCTCTTCACCCACACCCTGACCGATGAGGATCAGCGCTTCAGCCATTCGATCGCTCTGCCGACCGCCGATCATCTGGATCGCAACCTGTTGGAAATCACCCTGACCGCACATGAGCGGGAAGAAATGCGGTGCGGCGCGCGCCGTCTGATCGCCGCGGAAATGCTGCCGGAAACCATCTTGCGGGGCGGCGGCGAACGGCTTGTGCCGGCGATCGTCCAGTTGCGGGGCCTGCTTGCCGCCAATCGCCCGGTCGCCTTGAAGGCCGGCGCACTGACCGCACCGCAGGGACAGGCCACAGCCCAGTTGCTGGGTCAGATGCGGCCCAGCGCCCTTGCCTTCGGCACCCAAAGGCCGGGCACCACGATCGAGGTGCTGACGGGCGACATTGCCGGCGCGCTGGCACGGGTCCGCCCCGCCGGACGGCAATGGCTGCTCCACTTCCCCGATGACCGGCGCGAAGGCGTCATGGTGGAACCCTTCGCGCGTGGTGCATCGGCGGCCAGGGCGGCCGTGGCCCTGCTGGTGACGGTCCATCGCCCGGTTCCCGTCCCGCCGCCCGCCACGCCGGCGACCACCCCGCTACGCGCAACAGCCCCTGCCCCCTGATGCCGCCGCCCCCGGATTATGACCGGACCCAGGCCAATTTCCAGTCGACGGACAGTTTCGCCGGCGGGCTGGCCCGCCCGGTATCGATGTTGCGCGCGCCCGCCCTGCTGCTGACCTTCACGACCATCGCCCTGTTCCAGCTATGGCTGTTCGAACTGGGCTTTCTCGACCGCTTCTTTCGCACCCATGATTATGTGTTCGGCCCCTATCTGGGCTTCAGCGCGATCTCGATCCGAACCTTCATCTATTCCTATTTCATCTCCTTCTCGCTCTATGCGGCGGGATCGGTGCGGGCGCGCATCCTGCTCTGCCTCGACCTGTGCCTGCGCTACATGGCGCTCTGCACCATCCTCGACCTGGGCAGCGTGGCGCTGTTCGCCTATGTCGGCACCCCCTTTTCGCTGGCCGCGATCCAGATCATGGCGGGCCTTGCGGGCATGGCGGTCTTCGCCTTCGTCATCATCCGGCGCGGCACCATGCCTGCCCCGGTGCCGGTGCTGCGCGGCCCCCAGCCCAAGGGGCGCGCCCTCTACCGCCTCGCCATTGCCGGCACGATCGCGGCGATCATCGCCATCTGGGCGGCACAGCAACCGATCCTGCTGTTCGAGGAGATGCGCGACATCAGCCTGCTCGGCGGCATCGGTCCGGGCGTCATCCTGTTCGTGCTGCTGACCTTTGCCCAGCTGTACATCGTTGCCGTCGCGGAACGCTATCGCCTGTCGCGCCCCGACTTCGCCGCCCCGGTCAGCGTCATCGTACCCGCCTTCAACGAGCAATATGTGATCGGCCAGACGATCCAGCATATCGACCGCGCCGCCGCCCATTATGGTGAGGAAGTCGAGCTGATCGTGATGGACAATGGCTCGGTCGATGGCACGGCGGACATCGCCCGCGCCGTCATCGACGCCTGCTCCGCGCTCAAGGGGCGGGTCGTGCATGTCGCGACGCCCGGCAAGGCCCATGCCCTGAACGAAGGCGTGCTGCATGCGCGCCATCCGTTCATCGTGCGGATCGACGCCGACACGCTGGTGGGCGAGGACAATCTGACGCTGGCAATGCAGAATTTCGCCGATCCCGATGCTGGCGCGGTCGGCGGCGTGCCCTTGCCGCCAGGCGGCGCGATCTTCGATGCCGGGCGCCTGGTCGAGGTGATCGTCAAGCATGGCTATTATTCGCCCGCGCTCAGCGTCATGGCCGGGCTGGTCGGCATTCCCGGCATGTTCGTCATCTATCGGGCGGACGCGCTGCGCCGGGTCGGCCAGTTCGCCTCCGGCATGAATGGCGAGGATACCGACATCTCGCTGCGCATCGCCGAACTGGGCTATCGCACGCTGGTCGATCATCGGGTCAGCTATGTGTCCGAAGTGCCGACCAGCTTCGCCCATCTGCGCGAACAGCGGCTGCGCTGGTTCCGGTCGGTCTATCATGTCAGCGCGCGCGCCCATTCGCTCATCAGCGCCCCGGACTTCAGCATCCGCGGCAAGCTGGTCCTGCCCTATATGCTGATGAACACCGCGCGCCGGGCGATGATGATCCCACTCGTCATCTTCGGCCTGCTCGAACTGTTCATCACGTCGAGATCGATCGCCTTGCCCCATTGGCAGGCGATCGTCGCCGTACTGGTCGGATCACCCATGGTTGCCGCGGCGATCGCGATCCTGGCGAATAACCGCCCGCGCGCCCTGCTGGCGCTGCCTCCCTATATCTTCTTCCGCGCGCTGCGCGCCTGGTACACGCTCGAATCCGCGCTCACCATCCCGATCACCTCGATGTCCACGCGCATCCAGATCGGGCGCGACCCTTGGCCGCAAAGCCCGCCGCCCGATCCGCTTCCCCCGCCATCCCCCCCTTCATCGCCGGAGGTCTCATGAAACAGATCGTCATTCCCGCCGCCCTGCTGGGCCTCGCCGCCATGCCCCAGGCCGGCTGGGCCAAGCCGGGCGACCTGTCGGTCGAGGGTGAACTTTCCTACGGGCTCGACGTGGTGCCACCCGACGTGGTCGACAACAGCCCCGATCAGGATCGGATCAAATCGCTGTTCACCGGCGAAGTGGGCCTGGCCTATGATGCTGGCCCGGCGATCCTGCGCGCGTCCGCGGGCGCCCACATCTATCCGTCGGAAGCCGATTATAATCGCTATCCGCTGACCGTCGGCGCGCAGATCGACTGGCCACTGGCAGCCAGGGGGCGGACCAGGCTGCGCTTCCAGCCCAGCTATGAATATGTGCTGGGCGATGATGGCCGGGTGTTCGATCGCGCGCGCATGGATGTGCAGCTCATCCACCGCCACAATCCTGCCCACACCAGCACGGTGCGCCTGCGTTACGGCTATCGCAACCAGAGCGAACAGCGCTTCCAGGGCTATGACCAGAGCGAGTGGCTGGGCGAACTGCGCCATCTCTGGCGGCCGGGCGGCGGCCAGACCCGCATCATGGGGTCGCTATTGGGCCTGCACGCCAATGCCCAGGCCAACCGCTTCAGCTATAATGGCTATGGCACCATGCTGATCGCCCGCACGCCGCTGCGCGAGGGGCTGGAAGTCTATGGCCGGCTCTATCTGGTTCATCGCAACTACAAGGCGGCCTTCTCCAACGCCTATCCCTTCAAGCGGGAGGATACGCAATTGCGCCTGACCGGCGGCGTCGAACAGGCACTGACCCGGCGGATCAACCTGTTCGGCGAGGCCGGCTATGCCAGCAATGATTCCAACGTCCCCACCCGCGACTATAGCGGTTTCGTCGGCCGCATCGGCATCCGCTTCCACTGAGCGTGAAAATGCGGAGAAGCTCCGATCGGGCGCAGCCCCGACACGACTTGGGCCCGCCCCGCATGCTCACGGGTCCCAGGGATCGTGACGATCATGCCTGATCCAGCGGGTGCATAGCCATTTCTGTCCCGCCATGACCGGCGCGCCCAGATGCATGGCGGCTTCCGCCGCCTGCCCCTGCGCATCGGTGTTGCGGAACAGCAGGGCATCGCCCTTCCGCCCCTTCACCGACAGGCCCAGCCGCGGGAAGATCGTTTCCCCGCCAGCATAGCCTTCGTTGAGATAGATCAGCATCGTCCATGCCCGCTGGTTGCGGACATGGGGCAGGCAATCATGATGCTGCCGATATTGCTGGCCGACGGCATAGCGCAGCAATGTCAGCGGCTCGCCGCCCGACAGCATCGTCCCGCTTGCCGCCGCAATCCGCCGGTTGATCGCCTGGATCACCAGATCCTCGCGCGCCGGGCCGAAAATCCCGCCATCCGACGTGCGGACCGGATGCGGCATGGGCCGGCCACTGCGCGGATCGATCACCATTGCCGGTTCCAGCAGCGCCTGGCCTTCGCTGATGACATGATGGCATTCATCGCCCGTCAGGAACTGGCGGAACAGCCGGACATCCCAGCCACCGGCCAGCGCTTCGCCCTCGGGCACGGCCACAGGCGCACCGTCCGGGGCCAATGCCATGCGATCGATCAGCGCCAGTTGCTGCTGCGCGACCGGATCCCCCTGCGCCGCGATCTTCAACCGGGCCAGCGCCTCCGTCCAGTCGACCGGCCCGCCGCTGCCATTGGCGGTCAGCGCGATTTCCATCAACGCTGCATCGACATGGCCGATCTCGACCGCGCGGCGCAGCAGGCCCCTCGCCCGTTCCAGATCGCGCACCACGCCATGGCCCGCCAGATGCCAGGTGGCGAGGCAGAAGAGCGCATCGACATCGCCCTGCAACGATGCCTGTTCCAGCCGGGCGACAGCCTGCGCCACTTGGCCGGATGCGGCCAGTTGCCGGGCATGGGAAACGATGGGGGAAGTCATGGCCAAGCAGAAAACGAAAAGGGCCGGAAGTCAATCCGGCCCTCTCCCTTACAGCATGTCGCTGCGATCAGAACTTGGCGACGGCGCCGATATAGCCATAGCGGCCGCGGACGTCGTAGATGCCCGAACCCGCACCCACGCCGGTCAGGCCGAAGGGCGGTGCGCGGTTGCCGATATTGTCGACACCGACATAGATGTTGAACTTTTCGGTCACGTCATAGCCCATACGTGCGTCGTGATAGAAGACGTCGGGATATTTCTTGAGCGAGGCATAGTCCGCATTCTGCGGCGGCAGCCCGTTGACCGAGTTATAGTCCTCATAGGTGTTGAGGTACATCTTGTCGATCCAGCGCATCTGATAGCCGATCGTCAGCTTGCCGAACTTCACGTCGCCGTTGAAGTTGACCTGGTTCTTGGGATCGCCCAGTTCTTCCAGGATCTGGTTGCGGAAGCTCGGATCAGCCGGATTGAGATATTCGTTCCGCTTGATCATGCGCGTGTAGACCGTCTTGAAACCAGCCGAGCCCCAGCTGAAATCATGACGATAGTTGAGTTCGGCGTTGATGCCTTCCGCGGTCAGCTTCGCATAGTTGAGCGTGGTCTGCTGCAACGAACCCTGAAGCACCTGATAGGCCGCTTCACCCGACGGACCTTCGGTCGCGCCGTTACGCGTGAACAGGCCGCAGAACGGATTGTCCAGATTGGGTGCGTCATAGCAGGCGTTCAGGATCTGCTGGGCCGACGGCGCGGTGATGACGTCGTCCACCTTGATGTTGAAATAGTCGACCGACAGCGACAGGCCCGGAATCCAGCGGGGCTGCAGAACGCCACCGACGGTCCAGCTGGTCGAGGTTTCTTCCCGCAGATTGGGGTTGCCGCCCGAAATCAGCTCGATCGACGAGGTGTAGACGAAGTCATAGTTGGTCGGCACGCCGGCCGCACGGCAATTGGCCTCGCGATAGGAGGAACCGGTGCCGATGTTGCGCAGCGAGCAGGGATCGTTCGGCGCAGGCGCAAAATTCTGGCTCTGCTCCGAATAGAGATCGACCACGTTGGGCGCACGGATCGCCTTGTTGTAGGTGCCGCGGAAGCGGATGTCCTGAACCGGGGTCCAGGTCAGTTCCGTGCCCCAGGTGTAGACGGTGCCGGTCGCGCCCTTATAGTCGGACACGCGGCCCGAGGCATTGGCGGTCAGTTCCTTGAAGAAGGGAACGTCCTTCAGGATCGGCACGCTGATTTCGCCGTACAGTTCCTTCACTTCGAACGCCGGGGCGCGGAAGGTCGGGATCGCGTTGTAGAAGGCGTAGCCCTGCTGGGTCAGCTCATCCAGGTCATAATAAACCTTCTCGCGGCGATATTCGCCACCGACCGAGAAGCCGACCGGGCCGCCGGGCAGTTCGAACCAGGCGCTGGTGTCGCCCGCCACGAAGCCGGACGCCACGAACTGCTTGATCTTGCCGGTCGCGACCGTGTCCATCAGCACATAGTTGCGCGCAGCCTGCGAGACCGAGCCCTGGCCGAAGGGATTGATCGGAACGCATGCCGCAATGTCGGCGGCCAGGATGGCCGCATCCGCGCCATAGTCGACCGTGCCGGCCGGATTCAGCTTCGAACGGCAGACGATGTTGCCGGCGGCGTCGCGGGTGGTGTCGATACCCAGGAGGTAGCGCTGGACGTTGACATTGCCCTTGACGACATTCTTCTCGCGATGCTCGCCATAGTTGACGGACAGTTCATAGTTCCAGTCGTCGTTGAAGTCGCCGCGGACACCGACAACAGCGCGATAGGTTTCACGACGGATGGCTTCGTCACGAATGCCGAAGTCGACCCAGTTGCGACGCAGGTTGAACCGGAACGTGCCGGCGTTGATCGCGGCGCGCTGCGCGTCGAGCTGCGCCGCCGTCAGGGCTGCGCCGGTATTGGCGTTGACGGTCGTCGCCAGCAACTGCTGGGTCAGGAGCGTGCGGGCCTGGTCCGACAGGAACGGGTTGTCGAGACGGATGCGTTCGCGACCGCCCGGATCGCCCAGCGTCGTGCCCTGCGAGAAGAAGGGACCGCTCTGCGAGCCATAGGCATCGGCCCGGACATATTTCGCTTCCCAGAAGGGCACGAAGGACGGGCTGAACTCATAATGGCCCATCAGGTTGACCGAAATGCGTTCCAGATTGGGGCTCAGCGCCAGTAGCTTGCCTTCGCGGCTGCTCGTGCCGTTGCCGCCGACATAATTGCCGTTGGGGCCCAGACCGATGCGTTCACCGGTCTGCGGCACCAGCGTGCCGTCGGGCTGGAACAGCATGTTGCAGACGAAAGCCGCGCCTACCGCATCACGACCGCAGGCCGCGTTGCCGGCGCTCTGGAAGATGCCGGTCTGGCCGCCCAGCGAGATGGTGGCCGAACGCACGTCGCGGAAGAACTGGCGGTCGAACACGCCGTCCGAACCGTTGGCGGTGCCGGCCGGATCGGTGTCGACGACGATGAACGCATTGTTCTGGCGCATGGTCGGACGGTTGGAACCGTAGAAATCGTCCGACTGGGCATATTCGACGTTGATCGCGATATTGCCGCGGCCATCGGCGAAATTCTTGCCCGCCAGGATCGAAGCATAGCGGTTGCCGGCGTCGCCATATTTGCTCGCGCCATTCTGGCCGCGCACCTGGACGCCTTCATAGTCCTGCTTCAGCACGAAGTTGACCACACCGGCGATCGCGTCCGAACCATAGACCGACGATGCGCCACCGGTCATCACGTCGACGCGTTCGATCAGGTCGGTCGGGAAGGTGTTGGTGTCGGGCGACACGCCGTTCGACAGGACGTCGGAACCGACATGGCGGCGACCATTGACCAGCACCAGCGTGCGCTGCGTGCCCAGGCCGTAGAGGTCGAGCAGGTTGAGGCCGCGCGTGCCCAGGAAGCGGGTCGAGTTCTGCTGGCTGAAGGTGCTGCGCAGCTGCGGCAGCTCGTTCAGCGTATCACCGACCGACAGCTGGCCCGTCTCGAAGAACTGCTCGCCCGAAATGGTGGTGATCGGCGCATTGGCTTCCAGATTCGGACGACGAATGCGCGAACCGGTCACGACGATCGACGACGCGACCTCCCCGGTCGCTTCCGGATTGCGATCGGCTTCGGTCGTCTGCGGCGTGGCGCTGCTCCCCTGCGCCATGGCCCCCGTTGCAAAGGCAAAACTGCCCGCCAGGGCAGTAAATGTCAGAAAGCTATATTTTTTCACGAAGCTTCGGTCCCTGTTAAGACGTACGCGGGCCCTCTCCCGCGCCGCTGCGCACAGGGTGCCCCAACTGGGACGCAAGACAAGCGATATTGTAATATCCTTGTCACACATTGAAATTTTCGTGAAACATGTGACCGTCGTGCAACAGCATGACGCGCAACAAAATGTCACGCTCGCGCCCCACCGATGAGCGCGCAAGTCATTATAATTTCAGGAAAATGGTGCATCCGACGGGATTCGAACCCATGGCCCTCAGATTAGGAATCTGAAAAAGTCAGTTTCCTGTCGGGGCCAGATGTTACCGCATCTCCAAAAAATCGCGGATTTCCGCCATTCCTTGTTTCTCATTGTCCTACGCCGTCCCTGTGAAAGAGGCAATAGCGTATGATAAACGTATGATGCGCGTCTCCATCATACGCCCTTTGGCCTTCAGACTCCTGCGCTGATTGGATGAGATTTCACCGTCCCAGATAAGTAGATCATGGACACCCACGATCTCTCCCACATACTGGCCGACCAAGGCGCTCATTGGACCACCGTCGACCTCACCGATGATGAGCTTGCCGATCTGATTGACAGCCTTTCCCCTGCTGAGCGCGAAGAATTCGGTTTCGACCGACCACCCCAGAACCCCTTTCCCGATGCATGGTGGCAGACGACCGAGGCGGAGGAAGATTTCCTCGACCAGCCTGCTTTCACTTCGAGCTTCTCCAAGGTGCGGTGGTTCGCCCTTCGCGGCCTTGCTGATCAGGCCAGCCTAACCAACGATCCGGCCGAACTGGAAAACATCAGGAAGGAGCGGGATCATTGGTTGGCAAGCACGGAAGAAGATCAACTGTTCGATACGTTCCGCCTAACCGCCCTTCAGGCCGCAAACGTGGCCAATATCTGACCAGCCCGCCACCGGCTCAATTCCGCCACGCGATCGTAAGCTTGTTGAAGTTCGTGCGCCTTTGCTAGTTCGTCGGCATGCACAAGAGCGTCGAGATTAGAGACCAGCGCTGCGGTACCCTGCATATTAATGGTCGCGGCGTAGTTCGCCGTCGTTCCATAATCGATATCGACGCCGATCACGCAATTCGCGCCCAACGCCATGGCCTTTTCGACGAGGATAGAACGGGCTGCTGCCTCGCCCTTGTTCACCTTATGACTCATGCCAGACTTGACGTTCACGGCCCCCGTGAAATCAGAGAAGCCTTGACTAAACTCGCTGAAGAAACCGGTGCCAACGGTCACGTTTGCGGTGATCATCCCCTTGAACCGGACGTCTATCGATGCTGGAAGCCATGACATCGTGAACATGGGATAATCGACGATCCGAGATTGGATCACCTCAAGCTGCTCAGAAATCCTGCGATCAATTATGCTGTATGCTTCTTGAACCAATACGGGACCACATTTCTCGCATAGATCAGGATATTTGGTCTCGTGAATGAAATTTACATAGGCGACCGTTTCAGGCTTTTTTCGAAGATTGGGTGATCTGAATTTTGCCCCTTGCGTAATCGCCGAGCCGCAGTTCAAGCAAACATCATTCATCGGACCTCCCCTTCCCTATTTTGGAATATCGCGACCATGCCGCGCATAATGATAGAATCGGAGGCCGAACCACGTGATCGCCATCACGGCGCTGATCGCAGTCAAAATAGGCGTAATCGCGCCTGCCCAAGATGCCAGCGACATCAATATCGGCCCAGCGCCCGCGACATGATCCACGATCGTCTTACCACCGCTGAACATCACAGTAGGTCGCCCGTGCTTTGCTCGACACCTACGGGTGCAAGGATCACATTTCTGATTTCTGTGGCACGGTCAGGCGCAACCAGTCCGAAGAGGGATGCGACGCCCAACGCGATCGAAATATTACGGCGATTGATGAGCGGCCAGACGCGGACGGCGGTCTGGGTGAGAGCATTAAGGGCTGCCTTGACCCATGGGATTGGCTTGATGATCATGCGGTATTTATGCTGGTTGACCATCGCAGCTTACACGCTAGCCTGCTGTCGATCCCGGTCGTGACACCTCCTTCAACATTCCCCCCGAATGGTTGCGCCGGGATCAACATTGCCAATCCAAAGACGCAAGCCAGATAACAGATGCAAGATATCGAAGAATTGCTGTCACGCCTCACCGCAACCGTTACGGCCTCACCTGTCGACCATGCGCATCTCAGCGCGGTATTGGTCGACCTGTTCCAGTATGAGCAAACCAACAGGAAAGAGACCCTGACGCCGGAGCAAAAGGAGGCGCTTTCACGCGCCCGAGATTTGTTCAACGCGCGTCGCGACCCATGATGTTGCGCCCGCATGTCAAACTTATTATCGGGTCGGCATGATGCACTGGAGCGTTCGCAAACGAGAACATGCTCGCCTGCTGCAACTCGCCGCAGACGAGGAAATGTCCGCTGATGCGGCAGCCCGCCGTGGTGATGACATCCTGCTTATAGACGCTCATCGACGGCGTGCAGAATTCTTCCGCCAACGAGCTATCATAGCGCGCGGCGACACCGAAGAGGTGCCCGACTAATCACTCGGCGTCCCAAGCAGCGATGATCCCGGCCAGCCGCGCCCTCTCCTGCTCAAGCTGGATGTTGCTTCCGGTCAGAATACTGACGTGCTGGGCGATGATCTGCGCGGTCACATAGTCGAGCGCATCGGCAGTATGATCGTTAGCCGCATCGGCGGTTTCTGCCACCTTGGCCTGCATGGCTTCGATCGCCAACAGGCTGGTTTCGACGATTTCTCGCTGGGTGAGATTGGGATTGGTATAGTTTGTCATGCATATATTTATGAGACCTGTGCGCGGGTGGGCGTAGAGCTATGTAATCGCGCAGATATTCGACGAGTTATCCATCCGGCCTGCGCTTAGCGGTCGGAGGCGATCTCATGCTGGAACGGAGAGAATATTCATCG
>Ga0213869_10000216_pt1 | contig 47671 bp, 36 predicted proteins | sample PICome_10_FD_160083 | JGI IMG/M metagenome (GOLD analysis project Ga0213869, IMG submission 160083) | Coastal seawater microbial communities near Pivers Island, North Carolina, United States - PICO132 | ecosystem: Environmental > Aquatic > Marine > Coastal | place: USA: North Carolina...
CGCATTCTTTTCAGCTTTGCGGTTGCGCAAAATGCACAATTTAAACTGCAGCCTACTTGACTTGAAACACATGCCGTTATTCTTTTATCAGTTGGAATTAAGACCGATTCAACAATTAATCCATCTCTCAAAAGAACCGCATTCTTTATAGTTCCATCAGAACTCTTTTGAATATTATCAAATGCAATGGGTCTAATGAAATAAATTTCATTCAAGCGTATGATTATATGCTTAGGGATATTTCGCATATCCTCAATGCTTTTGACACCTTTTGCCCAAATCCAGTCATAAACTTGATCCGCTCTAAAGTTTGGCTCGCCCCAATCTTTAAAAACACTCTGAAGATCTTCCTTTGAAAGGCTACGCAAATTCTTTTTAACACTCATTATTTATGATGTAAAAGACTTCCAAATTGTATTTTCGAATTTCTAACTGAAAACAGCACCGCATCTTTTTGTAAAGATTCATTACTAGAGCTTCTCTTAGGTAAGGTCATAACACCCTCTTTACTATTACTATATAACACATTGTAATGCATTTCAGAATCTTCATTTATCGAAACTGCAACAAAATTTGATCGTCTAAAGTTTCTTGCAACTAGCGGCCTGCGGTCACCGAACCTCTTCACATTTGAGGGATGATCATTAAATAATATGTATAACTGCTTTCCATCAACTAGCGGTAAATAACCACTTGCATGCCCTCCGTCATTCTTGGAGTATTGGCGTTTTGGGATATGTCCAGACCATTCTATCTCTCCTAATGGAGAAACTCCAAAAGCTATGATATCGTTGTAATAGTAGTAGTAATTTGTTACAGTATTATTATTATTTTGCACAACAGTACGAACTTCCATTTCATAATCTTCAGCAATTATATATGCACCACCATCTGAGCGGTGAAGAAAATGCCTGAAAACAAAATCTTCTCTTATTTCTTTGCCCCGCCTTGAGCGACCGAGCATTCTGAACCCATCAATGAATTCCGTGCGAAATGGAACTATCTCTTTCGAATGATTTTCATTTGTAGTCTGATCTAATGTCACATAAAACATTCCCTTTATAGAAGAATTAAGATATCCTCTCTCTGAATAAAATCCACCAATAGCAACTAAATTATCTGAAAAATCTAGTTCTAAGCCCATATTGGTTACAAATACATTATTTAATCCTAAATCAATTTCCTTTAAGTCGTCAGTTTGGCCGATAACCTTATAAATTAAGTATTCAGAGTTTGGCATTCCCCAATTCCATGTATCACTTAAAGAGCGTCTCGGGATTATTTTTTCAGCGATAAGATATACTTCACCTGAATTACTTAGATCAACATCATTTATATTCACATATCTATCCAAAATATCGAGTTGAATATCTTTTGACCAATTCAATTGTAAATCCGCGCCATAAACTGAAATTGCAAACCTCTCTGGTTGTCTAACACTATTGGTAGGACTTGAAAAGATCATGAAATTAGTTCTATCCTCTGAAAATTGTATTCTAAAATTACCATGATTACGTCTTCTAGAATCTACACTTTCTACAAGTTTCAATTCTTTGGGATTCCCATTTTCATCAAAAACTTGAAGAAGAAGATATTTTTTATCATCTCTGCGGTTGTAAGCTTCTAAAAACAAATAAAATTGACCATTAACTATATGCACTGAAAGAAGGTCTGTTGGGATTCCTTGATACATAATTCGCTCTACCTCTATTTGCCAAATTTGTTTTGATTTTTTTCTATCATATTTTGCCAAGTACCACTGATTGGTGATTAAAAGGCCAGACTTGCTACCCTGAGTGTAAAAAAAGTTAGAGTCTAAATCAACGACGTTACTGGTGAAAACATCGCGGTACCTGTAATTAGCACTCCATTCCAAATCATACGACGGAAGTTGAGCTGAAAGCACTCCAGGAAAGAGTAAGAAAATTAATATTTTAATTAAAATTCGGGACATTGGCAGGGTTTTGGTAATCTTTGCAGAAAGCGATTCGATAAAACATGATACGACAATTTCACTATTTTCTTTTCTTTTACTGTTTTCTCATTGTTCCACAGGTAATGGCACAAGAAGTTATTGTTAAAAAGCGAAATGTAGAAACAGGGAAATACTACAGCAGTTCAAATAACTATACAAGTTTAAAGAACAAATCTAATGCCAAAGAAAAATACACTAACTGTATCAAGTATAATTTCTTACCATTTTTCATTGGTGAATTCCCAGTGGGATATGAAATCAGAATAAACCCATTTATTACATTAGAAGCGGGTCTTGGTGTGACAACGAACAATTATATGGATCAGCTTGTATTCAGCGCAGAAGATTTTTACTCGAATCCCAACGGTTACCTAAGAAACACTGTAAGCCTTAGTCAGAATGCGACGATAAAAATTTTCCCAGAAGGCAACTCATACAACAATGGAATATATATCGGAATAGATTATAAAAATCGACCCTACTCAAAGATTTTGACTCAGAATAATTTCTCTCAAAAAGCCACCAAGCTATTCATAGACATAGGGCTTATTGCAGGATATCATATTCGCTCCTCAGAAAGAATTTTAATTGATCTCTATGCTGGTGTATCGCAACGTCATATCACCTGGGATCAGGTTTCATTATTTCAAACTATCGATCCAAATACAGGAGACTTAATTGCCGAAATACAAATAAATCAGCTAAGATATCCCACTCTAGGGGTGCTACTAGGATTTAAAATAGGTTATCTTTTCTAAGAAAAGAACCCCATTTTATTTTTACCCATTACAAATTTATTTACTCAAATAATCAATAGGGCATCTCCGTAACAAAGAAACCGATACTTTTCTTTTACGGCTGTCTTATATACCTCCATAGTTTTTTCGTGGCCTAAAAACGCACTTGTTAACATGAGCATAGTGCTTTGAGGGCCATGAAAATTAGTTATCAAGGAGTCTGCTATAGAAAACTTGTATGGAGGAAACAAAAATTTACTTGTCCAAGCCTCTGTAGGTTTAACTCTATTATCAGTTATCATTGAACTTTCCATTGAACGAATCACAGAGGTTCCAACAGCACAAACTCGATTTTTATTTGCTTTTGTTCGATTTATCGCTTCAGCTGTTTCAGGATAAAGCCAAAATTGTTCAGACTCCATTTTGTGCTTAGAAAGGTCCTCAACTTCCACTAATCTAAAAGTTCCTAACCCAACATGCATAGTAACTTCTGCAGTTTCAACCCCTTTTATCTCCATTCTTTTGAGTAAATGCTTCGAATAGTGTAATGAAGCTACAGGAGCAGCTACTGCACCTTGAACTTTGGCAAAAATACTTTGGTATCTTTCTGAATCCTCAGGCTCAAGCGGTCTTTTAATATAATTTGGCAATGGAGTCTCTCCCATTTCCTTTAGCTTTTCACGAAACTCTTCATAAGAACCGTCAAACAAAAAACGCAATGTTCTGCCTCTAGAGGTTGTATTATCAATCACCTCAGCAACAAGAGAGTCATCATCTCCGAAATATAATTTATTCCCAATTCGAATTTTTCTTGCAGGATCAACCAGAACATCCCAAAGTCTGCTTTCAGCATTCAATTCTCGAAGCAAGAATACTTCAATCAAGGCTCCTGTTTTTTCTTTATTTCCCCACATTCGAGCTGGAAAAACTTTTGTGTTATTCATGACCATCAGGTCACCAGGGTTAAAATAGTCTACTAAGTCCCTAAAATGCTTATGCTCAATATTTCCCGTTTCTCGATGGACAACCATCATTCTAGAGTCATCACGATAATCTGCAGGGTACTGAGCGATTTGACTCTCAGGTAATTTGTAAGCGAAGTGTGAAAGTTTCATTTTTGCCATAGGCGGCAAATATACCCTTTTGAACATAGCGTTGTCAAGTCTTTTAACAGAAAAAAGTAAATATTTTTTTTGTCCTAAGATATTATACTGCTAATCCTGTCTCAGCAATGTTATCCACTCAGCAAGAGGTCTTGAATCAGAAATAGTATGATCACCCACAGCTGTCCTCACTAGGGAACTCAAATAAGCTCCGCACCCTAAAAACTGTCCAATATCATTCGCTAAAGACCTTATATAAGTTCCTTTAGAGCAACTAATATTAACTTCCCAAGACTTTCCATTTGTATTCAACCAATTCAAGCCATATACTGTGATTTGTCTTTCTGGCATGTCAATATGAATACCTTTTCTAGCTTGCTTGTAAGCTCTTTCTCCATTGATCCTAATTGCACTAAAAGCAGGGGGAGTTTGAGATATCAATCCTACAAATTTTGATTCGATATCAGCTTTTATTTTTTCTGAAAATATTGGGACAACCTTTCCTGTTGAGCTTATCTCAGATTCCAAATCATATGTCTTTGTAGTTCCGCCCAGAGTGAACACTGCGCGGTATTCTTTTTGAGCACCAACCCATTGATTTATCATTTTTGTTGCCTTGCCTGCGCAAATAACCAATACACCGGTAGCAAGAGGATCTAATGTTCCAGCATGACCTATTTTAACTTTCACGCCATAACGACCTTTAATAGTGTTTCTAAGCTTAGCTACAACATCAAAACTAGTCCAACCCAAAGGCTTATCAACTGAAAAAACCCAGCCTTGGGCTAAAGAATCAGTATCTACAGGGATTATATTGTTATCATCCATACTATAGTTAAGCCTCCAATGAAAATGCAATATGTGGCAAAGCCTTTTAGTCTAGCACGCTTGACTAATTTGATCATTAGCTTACATGCCCACAAACCAGTAAAAAAAGCTGAACAAAAACCAATTATTAGAGCCGATAATTCGTTACTCTCAGATGATATCGGCATGCTTAGTATGTCATCAATATCTAATATCATTTTGCCTAAAATAAGAGGCACTACCATTAAGAAACTAAACCGAGCTGCTTTTTCTCTATCTATGCCTAGCAATACAGAAGTGGAGATTGTGGCTCCAGACCTTGAAATACCAGGTAAGATTGCAATTGCTTGAGATAGCCCAACGATAAAAGCCTTAAAATAAGTCAGTTCTGATTCTCTATTTTCTACTTTATCGGTAAGAAGTAATAAAACACCAGTAATCAATAACATGGAGCCCACAAGAGTAAGATTACCTGAAAATAGCAACTCAATTGCATCATTAAAAAAAATACCCACTATTGCGGCTGGAATCATTGAAATGATAATTGCAAATAAGAACTTACGATCTTCATCATTACCCTTAAAAAAATTTATAATTATATTTTTTATATCCTCCCGAAAAATTACCATAGTAGCTAAGGCGGTCGCTGCATGAACTGTTACGGTAAACATCATACTTGCAGATGCGTCTAACTCAGATCCTAATATAACCTTTGACAGTTCTAAATGACCGCTAGAGCTAACAGGTAAGAATTCTGTTAACCCCTGAACTATTCCTAAAAAAATAGCCTCTATAAAATTCATTATTTATGACTTAGGGCGACGCAGAATAGCAAAAACCTCAACGACAAATCCAATTACCACGAGCAGTGGGGCAAGAACAATTCTTCTAGAATTGAACAATTCCTCATTAAAGACCTCAGAATCTTCTGAGCCCCCTCCAGACATCAAAATAAAGCCCAAAATTATAAATACTAAGCCTATACCAAATAGTATATAGTTATCGCGATTAAATAAGAATTTGTTTTCTTTCATGATAATTTATTCGTAAAGTTGATTTGTTTTTAGAGCGAGATACCTTCTAACAGATATTGCCGTAGATCCTGCGGTAATAAATAAGCCTAGCGTAGCCAATATAATTGCCTCTTGAGCCCATAATATCCAATTTAATGAGGTTTTTAATTCCGGGTAAAATTGTCCGACTAACTGGAATAATAAAGCAAGAAGTGCAGCAGCAAAAAGGCCTCCAATAAAACCTAGTTTTATACCCTGAAAAAGAAAAGGCTTATGAATAAACGCTTTAGTCGCCCCGACTAATTGCATTGTTTTGATAGTAAAACGTCTAGAGTAAATCGCTAACCTTATCGAACTATTAATTAATGCTATTGAAATCAAAAGCAATACGATAGAAGCAATTATCATCGCGATAGTAATCTTGCCGATATTATTGTGAATAGCTGAAATGAGATCCCTATCATAAACCATGTCCTCAACGATCGATTCTTTTCTCAATCTAATTTCTAATTGTCTTAAAACTTTTGGTGATACAAAAGATGAATAAAGCTTAAGATCGAGAGCATCACTTAATGGGTTAATACCTAAAAAATCGACAAAGTCTTCTCCCAATTCATCTTGAAATTGACTTGCAGCATCCTCTTTACTGATAAAAACTATTTCCCTTATTTCTGGAGCCATAGTCCATTTTTCAAGAAAAACATCTCTGGCAGATTCTGAAGTACCCGGTTCGAGAAAAAGTGTGAATGTAAAATTCTCCTTCAGTTCATCTGTGAGATTGCGAGCCTGATTCAATAAAGTAAGCATTACACCCAGTACGAATAAAACTAATCCGACACTTACTATTACTGATAAATATGAATAACGCAGCCTGCGCTTATTGAATTGCTCTTCACGATTCGATCTACTCATTCCACAAATTTAACTACTTAATAGGTTATTACCTATGCTAAGAAGATCTAACGTACTACTTTTGTTCATATGGATTATATCCCAACTAAAATAGAGGCTAAATGGCAAGCTTATTGGCGAGATCATAATACTTATAACTCTAATTATCCATCAGAATTACCTAAGTATTATGTTCTTGATATGTTTCCTTATCCGTCAGGTGCAGGGCTTCATGTAGGGCACCCCCTCGGCTATATCGCATCAGATATTTTTGCGAGATATAAAAGACATAAAGGGTTTAATGTGCTACATCCCATGGGCTACGATGCATTCGGACTACCCGCGGAGCAATATGCGATCCAAACTGGACAACATCCGGCGGCCACCACAAAAATGAATATTTCTCAGTATCGAAAGCAACTAGATCGTATTGGTTTTAGCTTTGATTGGAGCCGAGAAGTTAGAACATGCGAACCTGAATATTATAAATGGACTCAGTGGATATTTCTCCAACTCTTCAATTCTTACTTTAATAAAAGGTCAAATAAAGCTGAACCAATTGAAGTCCTTATAAATCAGCTCGAGAAAAAAGGAAGTTCGGATATTATTGCAGCGAGACATAAAAAAGAAGAATGCTCCGCTTCAGAATGGGCAAATATGAATGCTGCCGAAAAAGAAGATTTTTTACAGCAATTTCGTCTAGCATTTCTCTCTGAAAGCATAGTTAATTGGTGTCCAGATCTTGGGACTGTTTTGGCAAATGATGAAGTAAGCAATGGCCTCTCGATAAGAGGTGGGCACAATGTTATTCAAAAATCTATGCTACAATGGAGCCTTCGAATTACTGCTTACGCAGACCGACTTCTTGAGGGTCTAAATGATCTAGATTGGTCAAATTCCATAAAAGAGACCCAAAAGAATTGGATCGGAAAAAGTGAGGGAGCTTATGTGAAATTCGATATATCTGAATTCGAAGGCGAATCACTTGAAGTTTTTACAACACGACCCGATACAATATTTGGAGTAAGCTTTCTTGTTATCGCCCCCGAACATCCGATTCTGTCGAAAATAACGGTTGAATCTGAGAAAAATGAGGTGACTCAATACCAACAAGAGTCAATGAAACGAAGTGAAAGAGAACGACAAACAAATATAAAGATGACTTCAGGCGTATTTACAGGCACATATGCCAAGCACCCGATTTCAGGGAAGAAATTACCTATTTGGACTTCAGATTATGTGTTAATGGGTTACGGCACAGGAGCTATTATGGGAGTCCCAGGTCATGATAGTAGAGATTGGAATTTTGCTAAACATTTCAATTTATCTATAATTCAAGTTGTCGCAGGAGGAGATATAAAACAAGGTCCCATTGAGGATAAAAATGGTTCTATCATAAACAGTAATTTTCTAAATGGCTGCAATATCCAAGAGGCTATATCATCAGCAGTAGACCATATGAAAAAAAATAACTGGGGAACTCCGCATATACAATTTCGACTCAGAGATACTGTTTTTGGAAGACAAAGATATTGGGGAGAGCCCATACCAATAGTATTTAGAAATGGAATTCCGGAATCAATGAATGAATCTGAACTACCATTAGAACTTCCAGAGGTTAAAAGTTATTTACCCACTAAAGATGGCGATCCTCCACTAGCTCGGGTTGACAATTGGAACTCAGCTGCAGGTTTACCGATTGAGACAACAACTATGCCCGGATGGGCAGCTAGTTCCTGGTATTTTCTGCGATTCATGGATCCACAAAACCCGAACACATTCGCAGATAAAGAAAAAATGAATTATTGGAATCAAGTAGACTTATATGTTGGTGGTTCTGAGCATAGTACCGGCCACTTACTTTATTCCAGATTTTGGTGTAATTTTCTATTTGATCGAGGGTTTGTACCGTTTCGAGAACCATTCAAAAAAATGATTAATCAAGGAATGATTCAAGGGGTATCTGCATTTATTCACCGATTGAATGATACACATTTATATATTTCAGCGGACTGTGTAAATGGTCGTTCTACTCAACGAATTCCAGTAGATATAAATTTAGTAAACGAGAAAAATGAACTTGATTTAAACGGATTTAAGAATTGGCTACCCGAATTTAATAACGCAAATTTTGAGCTTCAAAATGGTATAATTCATGTTGATCGCGAGGTTGAAAAAATGTCCAAGTCTAAATATAATGTGATCAGTCCTGATTCTATTTGCGATCAATATGGAGCTGATGCACTCAGGCTTTACGAAATGTTTCTCGGTCCGTTAAAACAATCGAAACCATGGGACACGAATGGAATAAGTGGAATAGTCAACTTTTTGGGAAAATCCTACAGACTTTTGGGAAAAAAACGATCAGATATCGAAACATTAAATGAAAAGAAAACGATACACAAATTGATTGATAAAGTAACAAGAGATATGGATTCTTTATCATTTAACACCTCCATATCTGCAATGATGATTGCTGTTAACGAATTAAATGCTCAAGAGAGTGTTAATATTAATTCACTTCGCCTTTACTCCGTTATACTATCACCATTTGCTCCTCATTTAGCTGAAGAGATATGGCACTTACTAGGCGGTAAAACAAGCGTGACGCGGGAATCTTTTCCCATTTGCAATAAAGAATATCTGATTCAAGACTCAATTAAATATCCTGTGCAGTTTAATGGAAAAACAAGATTTTTTATTGAAGTGCTCGCAGAAATAGAAAAAAAAGATTTGGAAAAAAAGATTCTTGATCATGAAAAAACAAGCAACTATATACGGGGTAAATCTATCAGAAAAATTATAATTGTGCCCGGTCGAATTATTAATCTAGTGTTAGATTAAATCATATTCCAGAAGAAGCTTGTGCCAAGGAATCCAATTTCCGTTTTATTGGTGTCATATTTACTTTAAAATCCTTCCAGAGATTTTTTGGTAATGGTTCTGTTCGCTTTAGAGGTTCTTTTAATGGATCTATCTGTTTGCCGTTTTTCCAAAATCGGTAACACACATGAGGCCCAGTTGCAAGTCCCGTTGAACCCACATATCCGATCACCTGTCCCTGTTCTACATATACACCTTTACGAATCCCTTTAGCTCTTCTTGTCATATGCAAATATTGAGTTGTGTATGTTCCATTATGTCTAATTTTGACATAATTTCCATTTGACCTGTTATATGTTGAACTTATAACTGTTCCACTTGCAGTGGCGAGTATTGGTGTTCCTCTTGGGGCAGCATAATCAGTTCCCAAGTGGGCCTTCCACCTTTTTTGAACGGGATGAAATCTGTTCTTACTATATCGAGAAGTGATTCTTGCAAATTCAAGCGGAGCTTTTAAAAACATACGCTTTAACCCTTCACCGCTCTCACTATAAAAATCTCGGATGCCACTTTTTTTATCTTCGAAATAAAAAGAATAAAATTCTTTTCCAAAATGAATAAATCGGGCACCAAGAATTTTTCCTGTGCCAACAAATAATGTATCATCAACATAACGTTCTTCAAAGATCACTTCAAACCGATCTCCTTTTTGAAGACGGAAAAAGTCAATTGTCCAAGCATACACCTCACTTAATCTAACCGCTATCGCAGGTGAGACATTTTGACTAGCTAAAGTCTCATACAAAGAACTCTCAATAACTCCTGAGACAGACCTTTTTGAGATTATTGTAGGCCTAATTACTTTTTTTGCATAGAGACTATCTTGGATATGAAAAATAACGTATTCTGTATCTGTAGCTTCATATATGAAATAATCTGGGACATTAGAGGTGTCCTGCTTCCTAAAGACCCAATACCTATCACCGAATCTCCACATTCGAGGATTAAATTCACCTTTAGAGATATCTAATAATCTCATTACACGTCGATAAGGAATCCCTAAATCATCTAAAACAGATCCAAATGCCTCTCCTTTTCCAACAGTATATTTTGTTGCTGAATATTCACTTAACGAAATCCCAAAAAGCCTTTTTGGATTCTTCGCCTCATCTATTTTTGAGGATAAGTTCAGCCCCCCTCCGAATGACTTAATTATTAACCATAAAAAAATAAATAACGAGATGAATATTCCCAGTAACATAAATCGGGAATTCTTTTGTTTATTCTGTTTCAATCTGATCAAAAAGTTTAGAAAAAATCAAAGCTAAGAATAGGAGTTCATTAATCCCAAGGACGATAGTTTTATTTTACATATGAATCGTAAAAAGATTTACCCCATTCATCCTTTTCCTTTTTTGACCACAAGAATGGGAAAAATATTCGCTTTTGAAATCTTGGCGGTAAATATTTTTGCCAATTTGTTCCACCTGTTGCTCTGACATCTGATGATTGTTTTGCTAAATACTTTACCGCTGATCGATAATGCTGCAAAGGCCATAGTACATTGACATGCTGATCTAATTCTCTCAAACTATCCTGAAGCTCTTGAGTTAATAATCCTTCATCAAATAGTCTTTTCGATTGATCCGATATTGTATTACCTCGGTTTTCTTCTGCCTGACTTCTAAATTCATCACCATATTTATTTTCAAATTGAAGCAGAGTCAATGTCTTTTGACCACTGTCTTCAATCGTCGCACCTCTTTTCCAATAAATTTCATCTAAAAGGACCGAAACATCCTTTTCATCTGCTAGGGCCTCTCGCTTTTCTACATTCACTAGATCATTCAATCTCGCAAGAGCTAATTCAATCATTCTATATTGAGCTGATTGAAACCCTGAAGCGGGTATTAAAGACATCCTGAACTTCAAAAACTGCTTTCTATCCATTCCTTCAACCATTACACTGAAACTATGCTCCAAAGCTTCAAAATATCTATTACATCGCCGAATAGATTCCGCTAATAATTCAATTTCTGGCTGTTCATTTTTCAATTGAGGTCGGAGCTCGTGAAGACACAGCTTAAAGTATAATTCTGTGATCTGATGATACATTATAAACACAGATTCGTCAGGATGAGAAGTCCTTGGCTGTTGGAGACTCAAGAGGCTATCTAAACGTATATAGTCCCAATAAGTTATATAATCTGCTTCAATAAGACCGTCCAAAAAATCTAAAAGCTCCTGACCAGAAGTAGCATATTTTAAACGTAATGATTCAATTCTAGAGGAAAGTTCTTGATCCATATCCGCAATTTAAGACTAAGTTAGGTTAAGTGATTATTTGTTTATTGGGTTTTGTTATAGATATGGAAAATGCCGAACCGCTTCCCAATTTTGAAGACACTTTTATTGTCTGTTCATGTGCCTCAATAATATGTTTTGCAATTGCCAGTCCTAATCCTGTTCCACTTATTTTACCTGTTTGAGTTCTACTTCTGTCTGCCCTATAAAATCTTTCGAAAATTCTATGCATATCCCCTTGAGATATACCCACACCATTATCTTCGATAAACACATATATCAAATCCTCTCGATCTTGAATTGTGATTTTAATAAAAGACCCTTTCCGCTGAGAATCCGAATATTTAATTGCATTACTTATTAAATTCAAAAAAACCTGTTCCATTCTTTCCAAATCAGCAAAAACAGGAAGATTAATATTAGGATTATAATTCTGAACTATCTCAATTTTTGATTGCTCTATTCTCTCTGACATTTGCTCTAAAGCATCATTTATTTGCGATATCAGATCATAGGACTCTTTATTTAATATCAGTTTGTTAGACTCAAGATGAGCTAGTACATCCATATCTCTGACAAGACGTATCATTCTCAAGACATTTCGATTTGCTTTTTTTAGATATTTATAATTAGTTTCCTTATCATCTACTCCATCAATAAGAGTAAGTAAATAACTTTGAATGTTAAAAATAGGGTTCTTTAGTTCATGAGAAAGATTGGCAATAAACTCTTTTCTCACATCATCCCTGGTTTGTAAATTAAGAAGATCAACAGCCTTAATTTGATTCTGACTATTAACTGCCAATTCAGCTTTCTTCCTTAATTGAGAATCATAATAATCGTTTGTCCTTCCAGAAAATTCATAGACCTCATTTAATTTTAGTGAAGTAAAGTATCGAGCCAACATTTCTATAAAAAATCCAATTGCAGTTGCAGAAAAAATGCTCAAAAGGGATATTTCTAAAATAGGAATTAAATTCTCATCAAATAAGTGGGCTGAAGAGGGAGTTAGATATAGTATAGCCAATAAACTGAACCATACAATGGTTCCAAAAAAAGCTGCCACTGAAAGTGCGATTATTCTTGGAAGATCTAACATTATTCTTTTAGGAATTTGTAACCCACCCCTTTTATAGTCTTAATCCTTTCATCTCCTATTTTTTCTCTTATTTTTCGAATGTGCACGTCAATTGTTCTTTCTCCAACAATTACCTCTTTCCCCCATACTGTTCTCATTATTGAATCTCGTGAAAATACCTTCTCTGGCTTGCTAGCAAGTAAATACAATAGCTCAAACTCTTTACGTGGCATTTCGATGGATATTCCTGACTTAAGTACATGATGTTTTTCCAAATCAATTTTTAAATCTCCTAGCTCAGGTAATTGAAAAGTATCATTCTCAATCTTTAAATTTCTTTTCAGCAATGCTTTGATTCTACTCATTAATACCTTCGGACGAATGGGTTTGGTTATGTAATCATCTCCTCCAGAATCAAAACCAGCTAACTGAGAGTAATCCTCACCTCGAGCACTTAAAAAAGCAATTAAAGTATCTTTTGTTTCGGAATTTTCGCGGATTGCTTGACAAGCTTCCATACCATCCATATTTGGCATCATAACATCCATAAGAACTAGATCAGGCTTATGCTTCTTGCACATTTCCACACCCTGAACCCCATCTTTTGCTATTTCGACATTATAACCCTCTTTCGAAAGGTTGAAGCCTATGATTTCTCTTATATCGGGATCATCATCAACTAAAAGTATAGTTGTATTGCTCATTCAAAATAATTTTTAATTAAGGAATGAATATAAAAAAATTGAAATCAGTTCAATTTAAAAACTATCCTAAATTCAGATAGTTTTTAACAAAAATTTTACTCAAATTCATAACCAACCTTCTGTAACTTCGCATCTATAATGAACAACTTGAAATTATCATTTTTCATCATGCTTTTTTCCCACAGTTTAATGTCTTTTGGGCAGGATCCTGTGAGATTAAAAGCTATGACTTATAACCTACTAAACTACAGAAGTTACCCTTCATATTGCCCATCTTCAAGTAACAATCCTATTGCGAAAGAAGGCTATCTCAATGAGATCGTCAATTATATCGATCCTCATCTTTTAGTTTGTAATGAACTAGACGGTTATAATTCTACAGCTCACTCAAGAATACTTACACACGCTTTAAATATAAATGGTGAGACTCGTTGGGAAAAAACAGATTTATATACTAACGGTTCTTCATTGGTCAACGGCATATACTTTGACAAGAATATTCTTGGGTTAAAGAGCCAGGGAAGCATAACAAAAGATATAAGCAATCAAAACCTTGTTAGAGCAATAGATGTATGTGAATTTTATTACAAAGACTCATTGCTGAGCATTGATCCAGATACAATCTTTTTTACTTTGTTCGCAGCTCATTTTAAAGCAGGATCATCATCCTCTGACATCAATGCCAGAGATCAAGAAACTAAAGCCATTATGGCTTATATAAATGCCAATTCGATTTCTGAAAATTATTTTTTAGCAGGGGATTTAAATATGAAAAAAAGCCAAGAAATTGGATTCCAAAATTTACTAAACTACTCTGTATCGAGTATTAGATTTTATGATCCTGAAAATCAACCGGGAAATTGGAATAATAATTACACTTTTAGAAATCTTCATAGCCAATCCACAAGAAATGGTGCCACAAATAGCGGTTGCTTTGCTGGGGGTGGTTTAGATGATCGATTTGACCATTGGCTTTTCAATGATGATATCTCTTCAGGAAACTCAGGGATAAGTTATATTTCTGGATCATTATCAGTAACGGGAAATGATGGTCTCCATTTCAATAATGCTATAAACTCTCCAACAAATAACTCAGTCCCTACCAATATTTTAACTGCACTTTATGAGATGTCTGATCATTTACCTGTAACAATTGAGTTAGATATTGAAAGACTTCAAATAGGAAAAGATGAATACTTCAATATGCCAGCAAGAGCATGGACAGATTTAAACGGGACTTCATGGTTAAGCGTTAGTCAATCTTCAATTGGTGGAATTTGGTATTGCACGGATATGTTAGGACGTATTATAAAGCAGGGTATCATCAATGAAACACAATTTGTTTTACCGGCATTAAATTCTGAGTCAGGACTTGTTTTAATTAGAATTAAAAATAGAAAAAATCAAACTCGAACTATAAGGCTGCCATTATGAGATGGATAAATTTTTTATTACTGATCTGCTTTTGCACATCTCTTTTAGGTCAAGGATTTGTCGAGAACTTAACAACAGCGAGTAATGTAAGAATGACAGTTACCAATGTGGGAACATTTGGTAATGCGTTTCGAGGATATAAAGATGGGAGTGGTCAACCAAGCGGTGAATACCCAGCTGGGTCAGGGACCGAACATCTGTTTGAAAGTGGTATTTGGATTGGAGGAATTGATCAAAGTGGGGCCATTCGAGTCAGTACCAGCGCTTATGATGCACCGCAAGGTTATGCTCCTGGAAGAGGTGGATTTGAGTTCACAAACTCAAATGGAGGTATGGAAATTATCTCATCATTGACTGATAATCCCAATTATAGTTCGAGTGCAATTTCCCATCAAGATTTTGTTTCAAATTTTTCTGATGAGAATTTATTAATACCGGGAACATCAATCCCTATTTCAGGACATATTAACCCAATGGGACTTAGCGTAGCCCTATCTACATATAATTGGAATTATCGATTTAGTGACTTTTTTGTAATTGCTAATGTCGAAATAGAAAATACAGGGACTGAAGTATATGAAGATCTTCATATCGGCCTTTGGGCAAATACTGTTGTTCGCAATATTAATTCAACGCCTGCAGGATCTGGTGGATCTGTCTTCTATAATCAGGGAGGTAATGGATATATCGATAGTTTAGCTATGGCCTATTGCTATGATGCAACTGGAGATATTGGAGCTACTGACTCTTATATCGGGCAAAAATTTTTAGGCTCCGAAGATAAGTTTGGATTTCATCATCCAAAGATTGATCCCAATTTTAAAGATCATTACAATGCTTGGATTTTTAATAACTCGGGACAATCACTTTTTTTCTTTCCTACTTCTGACCAACAGAGATATTCTAAACTTATTGATGGATTAAACCAAAATCCATGTTGGGATGACCCTCAAAATACCCCTTGTCAAAATGGAGTTGGAATGGACATTCAAGGGTTATTAAATTCTAGTGGAAATCGTAGTGATTTAATAAGTGTTGGACCCTTTGATGATTTCAAACCTAATGATAAAATCAATCTTGCTTTTGCTTTTGTAATGGGAGAGAAAACTGAAGATGGAAATCCTAATTCATCAAATACAGGCAAACAAAAAGAACGATTTATAGCGAATGCAGAATGGGCTCAAGTTGCATATAATGGAGAAGATATTAACTTCAATGGAATATTAGATGCAGGAGAAGACAGAGATGGCGATGGACAAATAACTCGCTTTATTCTTCCTAGTCCTCCTGATGCCCCTAGATTCAGAGCAATACCAGGAAATCATAAAATTGACTTATACTGGTCGAGTAACTCCGAATCAAGCGTTGACCCGATTACTCAAGATCTGGATTTTGAGGGTTATCGTATTTATTTAAGTAAACTAGGGTTTGACGTGGAGGGGACACAAAATTTATCGTCCGACTTTATTCGAGCAGCTGAGTTTGACCTAATAGGGAATGGTCTTTTTTATGAAACAGGTATGGAAGATATAAAACTAAGCACCCCAATTTTTTTTACCGGTGATTCCGTATCGTATGATTATCATTATAAAATAGATAATCTCCCAAATGGATGGCAACATGCCGTTGCGATTACAGCTTTTGACCGAGGAAATGAGGCAACAAAACTCGAATCCTTAGAATCCAGCTTTCTTGCAAATGATATTAGAGCATTTACGGGAACGCCACCAACTATATCTATGCAAACTCACCCCCCATATGTATATCCAAATCCATATTATGCTGGAGCTGCTTGGGAAGGACAATCTAATTTCCAAGAAGAAAGTAGAAAAATAATTTTTGCAAACCTGCCTGCCAGGTGCCAAATAACAATAACATCGCCCGCGGGGGACATCTTAGATCGATTTTACCATGATCAGAAATATTCTGGGTCTGATATTCGCTGGTTCCAGAGTTTCGCAGGAGAATCTACTGATGATATAAAATTTTCAGGAGGTGAGCATGCCTGGGACTTACTCACAAATCAAAGTCAAATCCTCTCAAGAGGTATATATTTATTCTCTGTTGAGAATCTTGATTCTGGAGATTCTTTCACGGGTCAATTCACTGTTTTAAAATAATAATCATGAAGCAACTTCTCTCGATAATTTCAATTGCCCTAATTTCCTTTGGAGGAAAAAGTCAAAATATCTCTTATACAAGTATATCAGACCTTCAATATGTGAGTCCCACAGACTTGGCTAACTGTAATGACACATCAAGTTATTACGGAGATACCGTCATGACTTATGGGATTGTGGTAGTTCCAGGAGATGTCTCAGAAGTTGCCTCAGGATCTGTTCAGGGGGGGCATCGTCCATTTATTTTTATTGTTGATACCGTGGGAAACGGGGCTCCTGGTCCCTTCAGAGGAATCGAGATAATGGGCGTTTATACAAATAATCAAGGCCAGCTATTACCCCTGCCTAACATAGAATATTTACTTCCTGGGGACTTAATAAAATTTACAGGCACTCTCAGCGATTACAACAACGGCACTCAAATTGAAGCCCTCAACGGAAATAGTTTACAAGTAATAGGAAGCCGACCTACTCCCTCTCCAGCACAAATAAGTATTGGAGATTTAAATGATGGTCTTAGAGTTAATATTTTAACAACTGGGGAGCAATGGGAAAACAGCTTTGTTGAATTTAATAACGTAACCGTAACTGAAGTTATTCCTTTTAGCGGAAACAGAGTAAGTTTTAATTGCGTTGATGGAAATGGGAATAAAATAAATGTATCCGATAGATTTCTTGCCCAGAAAACTCCTTCTTGGCAGACGGTAAATCCCTATTCTCCGCAAACTACAGGTTCTTTTTTGACACCTGTCCCTGGAACTTTTTACTCAAGCCTCAAGGGAATGGTTCGCCATGATGGAAATGGATGTCTTTTAAATTCTGGATCTCGAGGTTATGAATTAAATCCTTTTGACTCCAGCCACTATCAAATTGCTTATGCACCTCCTTATATTTCCAATTTTGAAAGAGATCCTTTAGTCCCTACCCCAAATCAGTCTGTAGATATTATTTGCTCAATAACTGATTTTGATGGTACCGTTGATTCCGTTTTTTTATATTTTTCTTCCGATACAACCATAAGCTCCAGTCAATTCCCGAAAATATCGATGACACTTACTGCTGGTAGTACTGACGAATACGAAGCGATAATTCCAAACTATTCAAACGGGACTTTTGTTCGTTATTATATCAAAGCTGTGGACAATGAATCAAATGTTTCTTTTTATCCAACAACACCTGTGGGTCAAGCAGAGCCAAATGTTGATTATTACACTGTTCGCCAAGATGGACTTTTAATCCAAGATTTACAGTATTCACTAGCAAGTAATGGTAATTCTCCATACGCGGGAATGAACGTCAATGTTAAAGGAATTGTCACGGCCTCAACGAAACAACATGACCTAGGATTTTTATATATTCAAGACCAAGGAGGTGGTCCATGGAGTGGGATTTGGTGTGTAGGCTCTGGGATAACACAATTTTTCCGAAATGAAGAGGTTCAAGTTTCAGGAACAATTGAAGAATACTACGGCATGACCAGGTTAAATGTTTCTTCAATAAATAAAACAGGACAACTTCAACAAGCTGTCCCAACAATTGTAAACCCTAGCGATAGTATTAGTAAGTATGGATTTGCTTGGGAGAGATATGAAGGCTGCCTTGTTAGAATGGAAGATCCCAACGCGCAAGACCTTTTGATCAGTCAAACAAATCTAGGATTTGGAGATTATGGCATCTCCAACACCCAAAATGCTGGATATTGGAATCGAGCAATTGTCTCAGCGGGTAGGCAATCAGCTACTTCATTCAGTTCACTTTTTGTTCAATTAGTCACTGAATTGCGATACGATAGTATTGACGGCCAAATGGAAGTAAATCCAATTGCGGTAAGTGATACTATGAAAATGACTGCTCTTGATGGTATTATGTTTTATGCCTTTGGCAATTACCGTGTTTTACCAAGAAACAATGATGATTTCATTGGTATTAATATTCCGCTTGATACCACAGCTTTACCGGTATCTAGTATTGGATTTATTGAATCTGACAGGAATTCCAATAGCCTCTTCTCAGTTTATCCTAACCCAGCCCAAAATAATATGACTTTAAAAGGGCCTAAGAATAGTAGTTATATGCTTATTGATGTTTTAGGCCGAAATATTCTTTCGGGTAAATTAAATAACCATGTACAAGAAATCTCTGTAGAGTATTTATCTAATGGTACATATTTCCTTCATATCAATTTTGAATCTGACAAGCAGATATATCAGGTGATCATATCTCGCTAAGAAATTATAATGAAAGTCATTGTGCCTATTTTCTCATTTGATCCATTGAAGATTTTGTTTCTTTCGATGGTACTTGTTTTTGGGGGCTGCGATAGAGGGAAAGCCAATGAAAATTTGCCACCCGACACTAAGCTCGCAATTGATTCAATCAACTTAATTGGCCCAAATAGATTGAATTCTATAGTTCAAATGTCATGGTATGGGACTGATCGTGATGGTTATGTCGTAGGTTATGATATCTCTATTGACAGCATATCAACCCCTGATGGAGGAACTAATTATAATTGGAAACGCACCTTTAAGCAAGACAGTACTTTTAATTTTTCTATACCAGAAGGACAAGACACTACTGATATCAAATTAAGGGTCAGGTCAATAGATAATGAAGGATTGATTGACCCAACTCCCGCTTCCGTTAGTATTCCTCTCAAGAATTCTCCACCAATAGCATTGATCGATAAAGTAACCCAAAGTGCTGGCACCAACATTGGAGTTTTAACATACAAGTGGGATGCTACAGATCCCGATGGAGACCAAACAATTCAATCTGCTGAATTTAGATTTAATGAAGGTTCTTGGTTTGCTTTAGATCCTAATCAAAGTCAGGTGACATTTGTTTTAAATGAGAATCTGATCTCTCCGTTTCAAGCTGAACTATACTATGGTAGCAATTCAGAACCATCATATTCAGAAGTTACAGGAATCAAAATAGACAGCGCGAATATTTTTCAAGTGAGAGTAACAGATATAGCAGGAGCTACCAGCACAGCTGATAGTGCACTACCCACAATATTGACAAGACCAAGTTCAAATCTACTTTTTGTATCTAGCCAAACAACTGTAATAACCAATTTGTATTCTGGATGGCTATCCGCAATTCCCATTGGTTTTGACATTCTCGATTTAGAGGCAAATAATGGAGAGTCTCGCCCATACTATTGGAACCCCACTTTCAAGCATATACTTAGCCAATATGAAAAGGTTTTAGTCGTGACGAACTCTGATAATGCTTTAGATCCTTTTACTGGTCTCACTCAGCCACTGCTTGCGCACATGGCGCTAGCTTTGCAACAATATTGCACGAATGAAGGAAAACTATTAACAACCACAGCGTTTGGGCCCTCAACAGATTTATCCCCTTATTTAGGTTCATTTCCAATGAATGGAATTGTAAGCTCAAGTGGTCAGGTTAGGCTTGTTCCAGATAGTGCCATAATTCCCCAGGTTTCAGGAAATTACCCTGACCTCAACCCCTCCAGCATTCTTATTGGGATTAGCCCCATTATTCCCTCTGCTGATGCGGAACCATTTTACAGGGCTCAGCTTACAAAACTTAGTGGTTGGCAAGGCGACAATATAGTTGGAGTAAGACGAAAGTATTTAGGTGACCCTAATAAGATAAATGAAGTCTTTTTCTCTGTAGAATTGCATAGAGTAGCAGCTAGTGACACTGCTCTCAAACTTATACTTGAACAAATTATACAGTATGACTTCAACTGGTAGGATCATAATTCTTTTATTAACATTTATCAGTTCATTTTCAGCATGGGGGCAAAATATGAGCGGCCTAAAGGGAACTATAACTGACAGTGAAACGGGAGAAACCCTACCTAATGTGGGTATAACACTTGTAGGGACATATCTTTCTACGGTAACAAATTTTAATGGGGATTATAACATTCCGCAAGTACCCTCTGGAGATTTTTCTATAAAAGTTCAATTTATAGGTTATGGAACGCAAGTAATAAATGGGATCCGACTTGAAAAAGGAGAAATCAAGATTTTAAATGTCAAACTTTCTTCTTCCGTTGATGTCCTGCAAACAGTGACTGTAGTTGGTCAAAAATCTCAGGTCGATCTTGAGTCCGCAAAAAGTGAAAGATCAATCAATAGAGATGATATTAGTCAGATGGGAGTCCGGGGGGTGGAGGAAGTCATATCTCTTCAAGCTGGAGTTTCAAAAACCAGTGATGGGATTCAAATCCGGGGGGCCAGAGTCTATGAAACAGAATATCTCGTCGATGGTATTTCTGCACAAGATCCCCTTGCTGGAACTGGTTTTGGAGTTCAAGTTCAATCATCAGCGATCCAAAGCATTAAAGTAACAACTGGAGGAGCATCAGCTGAGTATGGCGGAGGTTCTTCAGGAGTTGTTTCAACAAAAATTCGTGAAGGAGGTAAGCACCTCGAGATTTCAGGAAGATTAAATCGTGACTATTTATACCTACAACGAGATATAAATTCAAGATCGCCTTCAAGTTTCAATACAGATCAAGCGGAAATAAATATTTCATTTCCTATTCCATTTACCAAGAATAAAATGACTGTATTTAATGCCGCTACTATGGACCTAACAGATGATTATTTTCCAAATGTTGCAAATCAGTTATATTCTAGTCTGTTTAACGATGGTACTAAAATATGGTCGCCAAGACAAAGGAATTCATGGACGCACACTGCCAAAATTCGATGGCAAATAACTCCAGCCACAAAGTTGACTTTAACGAATCAACACTCATTAAATATCAATCAGAATTCAAGAACACTGCAAATAGTTGGCTTTGATGCAATTCTGGCACCTGGATATCAATATAGAAGAAGTTTAAACCTGGATAATGCCACTACCTACACTCACCATAGCAACTTAACTGCTCTGAATTTCACTCATGTTTTCAACCCTAATTGGGGTTTAACAATAAGTGCTGGAAGGATGTTCACGAATTTGAGAGCAGACGCAAATGGGAGACCATTTAGGACGGAAACGTTAGATGCACTTTTAGATGAAGATAATATTGCCTCTTATCCGATAGGAATTTTTAATCCATATGACCCATCCGGAATTTACTTTATACAGCCAGGAAACGGACTGGTGAATAATGGTGGTATTTCTTCTACATGGCATGATCACTATGCGGAAGAATATACTCTTAAAGCTAAAATGAATTATTATCCTGATGATGGAATACAACAAATAGTTTTTGGTTGGGAGCATCAAATTAACGCTTATCAGTGGGTAGATATTATAAAACCATGGGTTGGAGCTCCGATAATAGTTAATGATAGCACAACTACTCCTTCTATTAGCATAGGTTCATCAAATGATATTTGGAAAGTTCAGCCCCAAAAAGGTGGAGCATTTTTTGAAGACAGGATCAATTACAAGGGAATACAAGCGAGTATCGGGCTAAGATTAAATTATTGGGCACCTGGAAAATTTGCAGATCAGGCTGTTTCTGATTTAAACGCACCAGTAATTGACGAAATAAGAAATAATTATCTAGATAAAACATTATTATTGGGTGGATTAAGATGGAAGGCTAGACTTTTACCTAGAATTAATGTTTCATTTCCCGTAACACCAAATAATGTTCTCTACTTTAATTATGGGCATAATATGAGACTTCCCCACCCCAGATTTTTATATGCTGGATTGGATCCTGTTTATCAGGATCGAAGTTTTCTGAGCTTTTTAGGTAATCCTGACCTAGACCCCGAGGTTAATGTGTCATATGAGGTAGGCTATAAAGCGGCTATCACTAGAGATCTAGCATTTACTACCAGTGCTTTTAATAATAATCGATTTGACTATATCGTGTCCCGAAGAGTTATAGTAAATGATCAGACGGGAAGACCCGTAACAAAGACAATGTATATCAATCAAGATTATGCTAAAATTCAAGGAGTTGAATTGGGGCTAGATTACCGATTTGGTAAGCACATTAGACTATTTGGTAATTTAAGCTTGCAAATAGCCAGAGGGAAATCTAACTCCGCCAGAGAATCATCGCTTCAAATTGAGCAAAATGGAGAAGTCTCTTTGACTCGAGAAAACTTTCTGGCTTGGGATAGACCGTGGAGTAGCAATTTTGGGATCTTTTTTAATCCAGATTCAAGTCTCAAGATTAATGGTTTCTCTCTCAAAGGGCTTAATGGGTATTTACAATTTAATGGATCCTCAGGCTATCGATACACCCCATATGAATATACAGGCACCAATGACCTTGGCCGCCCGGAATACAGGCCTTTAATTGATCAGTATCTTTCTAAAATAGCCAATCCATGGTTAAATTGGGATACAAAATGGAGTTATACATTGCTAGGTGGTAAGAGATCAAAAGGAATTACATTTTCTTTAGAAATAAGAAATATTTTCAATCGATTCAATTCACAAATAATAAATCCAATTACAGGAAAGGCATATGAATATGGGGATGATGTTCCCAATGAGTGGCGTGACCCTAGGCCGGAATTTAATGGCCCTCAAGAAAGTGGCCTAGACCCAAGAAACCCGGCAAGATATCAAGCTCCGAGGCAAATACTCTATGGATTGACATTTAAAATATGAAGACTTTTTTATCCATATTAACCATTGTGTTCAGTTTGATTTCTAAAGGGCAGCTATTACCTTCTTATGGAGGCGAGCGGGCGGGTCAATCTGCATTTACCTTTTTAAAAAATGACCTAAGTGTTCGATCTGCTGGCATGGGTGGTGCCTCTGCCGCACTGCCAGGTGATGCATATTCAGCATTGCAAAATCCTGCCGGTCTATCATCTCTAAATTCTTCTTCTTTTACCCTAAGTCATTTACAACTTGCAGGGGGGTTGAAACAAATTGGATTTGTCGCATCATTACCGGACCAAAAATCATCTTCATCATGGGGTATAGTGCTAAATAGAATTCAATCTCCCTCATATTCTGAACGAACTGAATTTCGACCAGAAGGAACTGGATATAATCTTTATTCATCTCAATCGAGCATTGGAGTGACTTATTCTAAGCAATTAACTGAACAATTTCAATTAGGATTGACATTAAAATCAATTTCTGAATCTTATACGACAGGAAGTCAATCAGGAACATACACTTCATTATCAACAGCAGCAGATGTAGGCTTTTTATATACTACTGACTTAAATGACCTATGTTTTGCAGTTTTATTAAGAAATTTTGGAGCCTCTTCGAGTCTTAATGGAGCATACCAGGCAGTATTATTTAATAGGTCAGAAATTCAGGGGCTTGAATCCAATACTTTACCAACGGAATTTGCAATGGGGTTTAGCTTTATCCCTTGGAAAAGAGGAGATAATTCCATTAGGATAGCTGCTCAATTAGTTCATCCAAATGACAATGCTGAAAATTACCGAATAGGTTCTGAATTTTTAGCTTCCGAGAATTTAGTAATAAGAATGGGATTCAGAATAAATGAAATGGGACAGACATGGCCTGTTGGAGGATTAGGATGGAAAATGCCGTTAGGTAATTATAAATTGCACTTCGACTTTGCGGTACAAAAGACAGATTTTATGGGATGGAGAAATACGGTTGGTTTAGTATTTACTCAAAAAAGAATTAAATCATGAAAATAATTAACTACATATACGCTGTTTTGTCTTTGATTTTTTTAAACTCATGCGAAGGTTATTTGGGGACAAAAACAGATTTAGGATTTATAGAAGTTCCCAATTATAGCGTTAGAGATATTGCTTATGTTCCGATCCAACCAGCATTTTCAGGTTTTGTTTACCCTAATGATATTTGTATTGGTTTCGATGAGCTGTTCTATATTGTTGATGCGGCAACTGAGCAAATTGTTTGCCTAAATGAATCTGGCGTTGAGCAAGGTAGGCTAAGCGTGCCAGGAGTAAAATATGTGCGTCAAGATCGACGATTCAATTTACTTGCAATCGGATCTTATGATACGGTAATAAATTCTGTTGCCTATAATCTTAGCTGTATTTATCGAATTAATCAATTGCAACCAAATGGCGATTATAATCTACAGAATGCTTTAATAATCAATAAGACTATCCATCCGTTTTATTTTAAAAATACATTTTCAACTTCAGATGCTCAAGTAGAGTTTACGCAAATAGCCATTTTAGGGAATCTCAATTCAGAAAAAAATAACAGATACTATGTTAGCAGGAGTGGCCCATCTGAGAATAATGCCAATCAAGGTCCAGATGATGCGATTATTTTATTTGATAATAATGACGAATTCCTTTCACCAATATCCGTAAGTACTTCCTCTGGACTATACACAAACTATTTTAAGACACCAAGTGGACTAGTATCATTTGCTCAACCTCCTCAGTATACCGCTGGTACTGGTGATGACTTTTGGTTCACCAGCATTGATGAAGATCAGGCACTACAGGTACAAAACATTGAATTTATAGAAACTGACTTTGGAGCTGATTACATTCCCAATATTTACCCCAAGGATACAAGTCTCGCATTGCACTCAATTAATGAGCCAAATAGATTTAAATCTCCTATATCAATTGCCATGGCAGGGGATGCTAGTAGGTATTTATTTGTTGTGGATAGCGAAAAAGATTCGCTTTATCAGTTTACTGCAAATGGATTAGAAGGTGTTCCGCCGCCACCTGCCAGCGGAGAAAAGAAATATGTTCAGGTTTCATTTGGAGGAGAGGGAGATGGCCCCATGCAATTTAACGAACCTAGAGCTATAGCTTTTTGGAAAAAAATACTTTATGTTGTCGATGCTGGAAATGGCAGGATATCTCGTTTTAAGTGTACTCTTGACTTCGAATAAAATATTTACATTTAATTAACATTTTAATAATAAATCCATTCACAAAACCATCTGAGATCCCTTACTTTTACATCTTAGAAAAATCCAAAACTTATGAAACACATCTACTCGTTATTTCTGACATTTATATCAATAGCTGCTTTTGCAACTAATCATAATGTGTCCGTGACTATGTCATTTACCCCATCAACACTGTCAATTAACCAAGGAGATACTGTAACCTGGACACAAGCCAGCGGAACCCATAATGTCAATGGAAATCAGTCTGCTTTTCCCGGGAATCCAGCAAGTTTTGGCTCTGGTACGGCAACGGGTGGAGCATGGGTTTATTCTCATGTATTTTCATCACCTGGAGTTTATAATTATCAATGTGACCCTCATGCCTCTTTCATGACTGGAAGCATCATAGTGAGTTCAACCCCATGTTCAGATCTATTCTTTAGTGAATACGGTGAAGGCTCTTCAAATCATAAGTACATTGAAATATACAATCCAACATCAAGTGCAATTTCACTTGCAGGATATACCGTTTACCTAAGTGGTAATGGAGGTTCATACACGAACACTTTTACAAGTAATGCCTCTATTGCTTCCGGTGATGTTTACCTAGTTTCTACAAATCAAGCAGATAGTTTAATTCAGGCTGCTGCGGATACCATATTATCTTACCCTTCAATCGTTCACTTTAATGGAGATGATGCTCTGATCCTCTTTGATGGAACTGATACTATTGATGTTCTGGGGGTTCCTGGAGTTGATCCCGGAAGTAGCTGGGCAGTCGGTTCAGGATCAACAGCTAACCATACTTTGGTTAGAATGGCAAGTATAACTGGTGGGTCAACTGATTGGACTACTGGGGCTTTAGAATGGGATGTTTATCCGCAAAATACATGGACCTATATTGGATCTCATAGTAGCAGTTGTGTAAGCGGTGGCGGCGGTGGAGGACCTCTTCCCGGAGCATGTTCAGATCTATTCTTTAGTGAATACGGTGAAGGCTCTTCAAATCATAAGTACATTGAAATATACAATCCAACATCAAGTGCAATTTCACTTGCAGGATATACCGTTTACCTAAGTGGTAATGGAGGTTCATACACGAACACTTTTACAAGTAATGCCTCTATTGCTTCCGGTGATGTTTACCTAGTTTCTACAAATCAAGCAGATAGTTTAATTCAGGCTGCTGCGGATACCATATTATCTTACCCTTCAATCGTTCACTTTAATGGAGATGATGCTCTGATCCTCTTTGATGGAACTGATACTATTGATGTTCTGGGGGTTCCTGGAGTTGATCCCGGAAGTAGCTGGGCAGTCGGTTCAGGATCAACAGCTAACCATACTTTGGTTAGAATGGCAAGTATAACTGGTGGGTCAACTGATTGGACTACTGGGGCTTTAGAATGGGATGTTTATCCGCAAAATACATGGACCTTCATTGGGTCTCACAACTGCAGTTGTTTTGGAGGAGGACCCACTGGCCCAAGTATTCGCTTTACTGGTTCTTCATCTCAAGTCTTAGAAGGAAATATCACAACATCCATTAATCTTTATATTCAGCCGGCAGTTACTACAAGCTCTTCTGTGAATCTCAAAATTTCGACGGGAAGTGGGTTTACAGTTGGAACAGACGCTACATTCAATCCTAATATATCTGCTTTAGGAACAATGATTAATATTCCTGCGAATGCCGACACAATTAGCATTGATGTTACAGTAATTGATGACGCTATTAATGAAGGTACTGAATATGCTGATTTTATTATTCAGTCTGTTGGAAGCGGCTTAACTATCGGTGTTATTGATAGCATGCGCTTTACTATAAATGATGATGATACGCCTATACCAACTTACACAATACCTCAAGTTAAGGGTCAAAATTCAGATGGGGTTTCAGATTCTTTAGGAGTTTACTGCAAGGTAATAGGAACGGTTATCGGTGTAAATACTCAATCTGCTTCAACTGGAAATGTTGCATTTACAATTCATGATGGCTCTGTCGGCTTTGGTGTGTTTTCTCCATCAAGCTCTTCTCATGGATATACAGTAAATGAAGGAGATGTGGTCCGAGTAATAGGAAGTATTGGCCAGTTTAACGGGCTAGCACAGGTAGGCGCAGACTCCATTGTAATTGTTTCTACGGGAGCTGGAATACCGTCACCAACTGTCATTACTAGCCTAGATGAGACTACAGAAAGTAATTTACTTAGAGTTAATAACGTTACCGTTATTGATCCAACCCAATGGACAAATGCCGGATCAGGTTTTAATGTAGATGTCACCGATGGTACAAATACTATTGCATTAAGAATTGATGCGGATGTCACTTTGTATAATGAGCCCTGTCCTGTTGGTGTTTTTGATATCATTGGAATTGGTGGGCAATTCGATATGAGTAGTCCTTATACAGGAGGCTATCAGATGCTCCCTCGGCAAAAAGAAGATGTCCTCTTCCCCACTCCAACAACTTATGATCTCGCAATTACAGAAATAATGTCTGGATCAAATGATCCAAATAGCAATATCAGTGAAGACTGGTTTGAGATTAAGAATTATGGTAGTACAGTAGTAGATCTCTCAGGATTTTCGTGGGATGATAATAGTTTTAACCCGGGAGTATCTGTGTTCATGAGTAATACCATTATTCAACCGGGAGAATCCATGGTGGTTTGGGCCGGCGTCACTACTCACGAAGGCAATTTCAAAGGAAATTGGGGATTAAGTAGTTCCATTCAAGTAATTTGTTCCGATGAATTAGTAAATAGTGCATTCCCCAGCTTAAGCTCATCTTCAGACGCCGTTGCGCTTTATGATACTTCATCGACACCGATAGAGATTTGCCGTGCCGCATATTCGTCAACAACAGCTGGGCGTTCAGTTGAGTTTGATACTAACTGCACATATCTTGGAGATGCCACTGGTGGAGTTCGTGGAGCTTATTCATCTGCAGGAGGAGATATTGGTTCGCCTGGAGATGAAGCATTCCCATTTAATATTTATACGGATGAGCTTGCCAAAATTGTAATCTATCCAAATCCTGCATCAAGTGTGGCTACTATTAAAATCCCTGAAACGGGTTACAAAACTGTTCGTATCCTGAATTCAATTGGCCAAACGGTTTATAACCAGTACACTTCAGATTCAAATATTAATATCGATGCAGAGAGTTTTCATAATGGAGTTTTCTTGGTTCAAATTCAAACTTTGAAAAATGAAAAAACACTACGTTTAGTTATTCAGCATTAATAAAAAGCTCTTAAACAAAAAAAGCCGATCATTAATGATCGGCTTTTTTTATTAAGGCGCTTTTCTCTAAAGTTAAACGGTTAGCTTAATAACTAGCTTTTAACTATTGAGCGAAAGACGGGATTCGAACCCGCGACCCCGACCTTGGCAAGGTCGTGCTCTACCAACTGAGCTACTTTCGCAGTGGGCGACAAAAATAACAAGAAATACCTCGTTAACAATCATGTAAAATGAAATTATTGAGGTTTATTTAAATATGGATTTCCATCTCTGAATTAAAAGCAATGCATCAACAGGAGCAATTGTATTTATATCTAACTGTTCCAACTCTTTTTTTAGCGACTCGACTTCAGGACTCTCCCATTGAACTAATGACATTTGATAATTAGTCCCGATTTCTCCAGGACTATCAGATTTAGATTCATTTAATTTCTCTAGCTCTTTTAATAAATCTTTTGCCCTTAAAACAACTGTTTGAGGCATACCTGCCATCCTTGCTACATGAATACCAAAACTATGATTTGATCCACCTGGCTCTAGTTTTCGCAAAAAAACTATATCACCATCATTTTCAAGAACAGAAACATGTTTATTACTTACCCGATCACAAGATTGCTCAAGAGATGCTAATTCATGATAATGCGTAGCAAAAAGTGTAAGTGGCTTGAACGGGTGTGAATGTAAATATTCCGTAATAGACTGGGCAATACTCAACCCATCATAAGTAGCTGTACCTCTTCCAATTTCATCAAGAAGGACTAGACTCCTTTCCGTAAGGCCATTTAGAATACTGGCTGTTTCAGACATTTCAACCATGAAAGTAGATTCTCCCTCACTTAAATTATCACTTGCACCAACTCTAACAAAGAGTCTATCCAAAATAGTCAAGTTTGCAGATTTCGCTGGAACAAAGCTTCCCATTTGAGCAAGAATTGATATTAATGCTGTTTGTCTCAATAGAGCTGACTTACCGCTCATATTAGGGCCGGTTATCAAAAGTATTTGCTCATTTAAGGAATCCAACGTAACATCATTAGGAACATAGAATTCACCTTCAGGAAGACTATACTCAATAACTGGATGTCGGCCATCAACAACTGAGTACCGATTATTTTCATTCCAAATTGGCATGGTCCAAGAATACCGACTGGCTAATCTTCCAAAAGCAAATAAAACATCAACTGAGGCAATGCACTTTGCAGTATTAAGAAGAGATGGAACATAATACTGTGCTTTATTAACTAAATCAGAGTAAAGCTTATACTCAAGCTCAGAAAGTTGAGCCTCGGCATCTAAAATTTCTAATTCTAGAGTCTTGAGTTCTTCTGTTATATATCTCTCCGCATTTACCAATGTTTGCTTCCTAATCCATGACTCAGGAATTTTATTTTTTTGAGAATTACGCACCTCTAAATAATACCCAAAAACAGAATTGAAGTTAATTTTTAAACCTTGTATCCCTGTTATCTTTATTTCTCTTTCAAGAATTGCCTCTAAGTGTTGCTGAGAATCATCCTTTAAGTTTCTGTATTTATCCAGCTGTTCATTAAATCCCTCACGAATAATTCCCCCTTTAGACACAAGCAATGGTAAATCGTCTCCTAGTGTTTTATTAATTAACTCGGATAAATTCGTTAATGGATCAAGTTTTTCTAAGTATGACATCCACTCATTTTCCCCATTTAACTTTTCACCTATTTTTTGAACTTGAAGAAGACTTTCAGCAATTCGCGTCAACTCTCTCGGCCCAATTCTGCCAGTAGACAATCTTGTGCTCAAGCGTTCGATATCTGAAATTAATTTCAGATGACTCTCTATTTCTTTTCTATTCTCATGAGATTTTAAAATTGATGCAACTGCTTTTTGACGCTGACTGATTAATTTTAAATCCGTCATCGGCAAAGCGAGCCATCTTCTTAACATCCGACCACCCATTGGGGTTAAACAAACATCTAAGACATCAAGTAAAGAAGTTCCCCCATTAGCTGATGTTCCGAACAGCTCTAAATTATTCAGAGTAAACCTGTCCATCCATAAATGAGTAGAAGGTCTAAGGAGATGGATACTTAAAATATGAGATTTTTGATCATATTTAGACTGTTCTAGATAGTGCATTAATGCACCAGAAGCCACTACTGCAAGTCGTGCATCAGAAATACCAAACCCTTTAATAGTTTTTGATTTGAAATGATCATTTATCTTTTCTAAAGCATAATCCCATTGGAAGACCCAATCCTCGATACTTGACGGTGTTCTTTCGCCTAAAAGGCTAGTTATAAAATCAGAACGTTGTCTGCGATTATAAACTATTTCCTTGGGATTAAAACTTTGTATCCATTTATCAATTTCAATATGCGAACCCTGAGCAACCATGAACTCACCTGTTGAAACATCTAGTAAGGCAAGTCCTCCGTCTTTTTTATCAAGGTGTATTGCCGCAAGAAAATTATTTGAATTAGACTTTAACAAGCTATCAGAATGACTAATACCAGGGGTGACTAACTCAGTAACTCCTCTTTTGACTATTCCTTTTACTGATTTTGGATCTTCTAACTGTTCACAAATAGCCACTTTGAACCCGGCATTAACCAAGCGAGGCAAATAAGTATCTATCGAGTGATGCGGAAATCCCGCAAGTTCTATTGCCGCTGCCGCCCCGTTACTCCTTTTTGTTAAGGTTATCTCTAAGGCTTTTGCTGCCTTAATAGCGTCTTGACCAAAGGTTTCATAAAAATCTCCAACTCGAAACAATAAAATAGCTTCGGGGTACTCCGCTTTCATAGAATTATACTGGCGCATTAATGGAGTTTCCGAAACGTTTTTTGACATATATTCATCTATATAACAGACATACCTTTGCGAATATAAGAAGTCAAATGATCACTGGCTAAAACTGTTTAAAAGACTAGGTTAATTATGAAAAAGAAAACTACCGATGAGCTAAATCGATTGAGTTCAAATTCCTATTCGAATTCGCTTAAAACTCCAGTTTGGATTATTCTAGAAAATATACGCAGCGCTCATAATATTGGTAGTTTTTTCAGAACAGCAGATGCTTTTGGACTAGCGGGTATATCAATTTGTGGCTACAGCGCAAGACCTCCGCACAAGCAACTTGACAAAGTTGCACTTGGGGCAACTGAATCAGTAGAGTGGTTAGGCTTTGATAATACGATAGATGCAATTATGGAATCCAAGAAGAATGGATACACTGTGTTCGGAGTAGAACAGATTCATCAGGCATATTCTTTGGAGAATATGCCTTGTCCCAAAAATGGAATTGCCCTAGTATTCGGAAATGAAGTAAATGGAATACAAGAAAAAACTCTCGCCCTTTGTGACGGAGCAATTGAAGTCCCACAGTTTGGCATAAAACACAGTCTGAATGTAAGCGTATGTGGCGGTTCAGTTCTTTGGGAAGCTACTCGCAAATATCGATTTAATTCAAAATAAAGCGATAATTAACCAATAAAAAAAGGGGCCTAAACCCCTTTTTTTATTTTCGTTTATTTTAAATAAAATCACTTTATGAATTGAAATTCAACTCTCCTGTTATGCACATTCTTTGTGCTTAGTAATTCGGACTCACCTTTAGTCTTGATTTCAAATCGCGCTTCAGAAAGCTGAAAAGTAGTAGTGAGTGACCTGACTACAGACTTGGCTCGACGCTCACCTACCTTAAGATTTACTCTTTCGGAACCAGTTTTGTCTGTGTGACCTACTACACACAATCGTAAACTAGGATTTGCTTTCATCATTTTTGCGACAACCGTTAATTTGGCTTCATCTTCCGGGGAAAGAGTAGCGCTATTTGTAGAGAAATACATCTCAGGTATAAAAGCTGCTGCAACTTTATTGCTAAGAGTCCCTTCTATCTTTTTACCTTGAAAGTTTACAAGTGCACCGGCAGGTGTGTTTTGCTCTTGATCTTTTGAGTCAAGTACTCCATCACCATCGCTGTCTAATTCGCGACCAGACGCGTCAACACGGGCACCTCTTTGAGTAAATGGGTCAGTATCTAATTCATGACGTACCCCATCACCATCAAGATCTAATGCTCTTCCTGATCCATCAACAAGTGCTCCTTTTGGAGTATTGGATTCCATATCAAAGGCGTCCGAGACACCATCACCATCATTATCCACTTGAACTTTCGCCAAATCACCTTTGAGTGTATCAACTGTGGCTTCCAGCTCCTTAATTTGAGCGCAGGAGATAAACGCTATGGAAACAATTCCTAAAATTGCGTACTTCATCGTTATTTTTTTTCGTTTATGTTATACAAATGTACCAAATTTTCATCGCTACAGGAGGCTAATAATGAATCCATCGAGGTTTTTTCTATTGGGTGAATCCAATCAGCCCAATATTCACACAACGGGACTAACACAAATAGTCGTTCATTCATTCTGGGGTGCGGAACTTTAAGATTATCAGAAACGTACTGACCCCCTGACCAGAGTATGATATCAATATCAATTATTCTGTTTTCATAATTATTAGATTTAGTATTCCTTATTCTACCAAGTTTTTCTTCAATTTTAAGAAGAGTTATCATCAATTCAGAAAGGGAATCTTGCCATTCAACTTCAATCATTTGATTCAAAAAATCCCTTCCCGTAAAGCCCCATGATTTAGAAGAAAATAAACTTCCTGTTTTATGAATCTTGGTATGTAGAATTATTTTACTTATCGCACTATCAATAGCGAATAACGGATCTGGTGAATTGCTTCCTAATAAAATTAACACCCGGTTATTTTGACTACTAGACCTTACCTTGCGCTCTATAATTTTCATTTGAAGCAGTTGTAAATTAAAAATTTATCATGAAGGTATTCTTTTCAAGCTTTTTAGGAGTCATCGCAGGACTCTTCTTTATTCTTTTTATTTCTATTTTAATTGGTGTAGCTGCCAGCTCTTCTTCAACGGATATGGAAGTGTCTGATAATACAACATTACAAATTACGCTAGAAGGCCTTATTGAGGATCGTCCAAATTCAGCAAATCAAGTTCTATTAGAGCTACTTGACCAACCTCAAAGTCTCTCTTTAACAGATATGCTAGTTACTTTAGAAGCTGCTAGAATTGATCCAAAAATAGATGCCATTTGGTTAAAAATTGGATTGTTTGAGGCTGGATACGCTAGTCTGCAAGAGTTAAGAAATGCATTGAAAGCCTTTACAGATGAGGGCAAAAAAATTATTTCATCAGGGAAAATATATACACAAAAAGCCTATTATCTAGCTTCTGTTGCTGATGAAATGATTATTGCACCTCAAGGGGTCATGGAAATTAGTGGACTAAGTAGTGCTCCGATATACTGGAAAGACGCCTTTGATAAATTAGGGGTTAAAGCACACTTAATACGTGGGAATGATAATATTTATAAAAGCGCTGGTGAACCTTTCATATCAAGTGAAATGTCCAGCGCCAACCGGGAACAAACCACTGCCCGATTAAACTCTCTTTGGTCCACTATAGAATCTGATATTTTTAGTTCTATCCCAGAACTATCGGAAAGCTCAAAATGGAATGATATTTTGAATTCTCAGCCATTACTCCAAGCTGAGAAAGCAGTTCAATATGGACTTATCGGCCATGCCTTGTATCCAGATAGTGTAAAAGGATTTTTAGAAAAACTCCTTTCGCATGAGATCAAGAAAAAGCAAATAATTGGAATTTCTGAATATAAAAAATCTATTAAAGAAACATCTGGGGCCCATAAAATTGCTGTATTAATCGCTGAAGGAGAAATTGTAGATGGCAAAGGTGGAAATGATGGATCCATTACTGATGGAGGTATGGCGGAGGCAATTTCTGCAATAAGAAAAGATAAAAGAATTGAAGCTGTCGTTTTACGTATTAACTCCCCGGGTGGGTCTGCGTTAGCGAGTGACATGATTTGGCAAAATATATCCCTACTTGCTTCAGAAAAGCCCGTATATGTAAGTATGGGGAATGTGGCTGCTTCCGGGGGTTATTATATAGCTGCTCCTTGTAAAAAAATCTATGCTTCACCAATGACGATAACCGGCTCAATAGGTGTTTTTGGACTGATGTTTAGTGCAGAAGAGTTAATGCATAATAAATTAGGTATCAAAACTCAACAAGTTGGCACTCACCCCCTAAGCAATCTTATAGCAATTGATAAGGGGCCGAGTAAAGAGGTATTAGCGGTTTTACAAAATAACGTAAATCATACATATGACAGGTTTAAGACTGTAGTAAGTGAGGGAAGACAAATTGATTTATTAAAAGTAGATAGTCTTGCAAAAGGTCACGTTTATTCAGGTAATGATGCTCTTGAGATCGGTCTAATTGATGAATTTGGAGGGCTTTTAGATGTAATAGAAGATGTTCAGGCCACTTTGGATAAGCCGGCAAGACTCGTATTTTTCCCAACGCAAAAAGATCCTTTACAAGAAGCGCTAAAGGCACTAAAAGTGAAATCAAGTGAACTCTTTTTTTCGCCAAGAAGTATCTTTTTAAAAGACATAGAAAAACAATTACAAATGTTGGAAAATATCGATGGTCCTCAGATGAGACTTATAGACTTCAAACTTTGAAAAGCTTCAAATGGACTCAAGGTTAAATGCGAAAGAAAAACATCATGCCCTCGCGCTTTATATAGTTCTAGCAGGCCTTTTCATTGCTTCCCTTGTTGTATGTAACCTTATTGCAAATAAGTTCATCAGTTTAGATTTGGGCTTTTATACTTTTGTCCTTTCGGCAGGAGTCCTTCCATACCCTATCACTTTTCTTATTACCGATTTTCTCTCTGAATTTTATGGAAGAAAACGAACTAATTATGTTATTCTTAGTGGGTTTATCGCATTGATTTTTGTGTTGTTTGTCATCTGGCTTGGCTCTCAATTCAACTCAATAGAAAATTCTCCGATATCCGATAGCTCTTATGATTTGTTATTTGGAAATTCTCAAAGAGTGATTATTGCATCTATGGCAGCCTATTTATTTGCGCAACTAATTGACGTTAGGATTTTCCATTTTTGGAAAAAAGTTACAAGTGGTAGACATCTCTGGTTAAGAAATAATTTCTCAACCATTATTTCTCAATTAGTCGACACCACTTTGGTTGTTGGCATTATTTTCATTGATACCGAATCTTTCGGAACCATTGGAAAAATGATTTTAGACGGGTGGCTATTTAAAATTCTCTGCGCACTCTTCGATACACCTATTATGTACATAGGATCTTGGCTCTTTAAACTCAAATTTAAAATTTCAGAAATCCAATATCGATAGGCAATTTAGATTAATAGCTCCAAGATAAAACCAATCCCTCATGGCTTCTCAAATTTATAGCGTTGCCACTTGAAAATATTAAATACTGGCCTCTTAGCCCAAATAGATCATCTTTAAACTTTAGAGAATCCTTAAGACTAAAGCTATTGATATTTGCGGGAGCGATATTGTAATCATAGTGAATCTCTTGTTGCTCTCCATCTAAATCAAAAAATCTTTTCAAATTATTTGATACAGATTCCTTCGCGTGAATCGCCTCTTCTTTAAGTTCCCTGCCATCACTTTTATTATTTAACATTTGCTTCCAGTTTGTTTTATCGGAGTATAAAGATTTTAGTTCTACTTCAATTAAACCCGCTTCATGACGGTTATTAGTCTTTGCGATAATTCGAGCTCTACCTGCTCCTTGATCCATCCATCGGTTATGAACTTGGTCTAGTCTGGTAACGCCCACTTTAATTTGACCAGCGTCTGCCAAATAAACCACATGGGGTTGAAGTTGAAATGATTTTTCATGATCTAAGTCTCTATCTTCAATATTTAAATGTGCTCTACTTAGCTCTGGACGCAAAATTGAAGCGCCTGCGAGAGGACTTTCAAAAAAACACTTCTTACAACACCCCATTCTAAAAAGACTTTCAAAATCTCTTTTACAAGATTTACAAATAGCCTGTCCTTTATATTCTAGAGAAATAGACCTACCTATTAATGCGTTTAGATGAAGGATATGTTCTCCTACTTCAGCATAAACTTGAACTGGTGATTTTAATACATTAAATAACTTGAAAGTAGGTCCTTCTGCATGCATACTTATTGATTAACTTTATGTTTCTAAGGTAACTTACCCAAATCTATGGCCTTTTCTCCTATTACAGATTTAATTAGATGGCGCCTAAAAAGCCGAATAGCATCCATAGAAAAAATGAAGGATGAGCCTCATATATCTCAAAAAAGAGTTCTAAAAAATCTATTAGCTCATGCAGAAAATACCGTTTACGGAAAAAAATATAGAATCTCTAAAGAAATGTCATATGAAAAATATCAAGAGTCAATGCCAATTGTTAATTATGAGACACTAACCCCATGGATAGAGAGAACTATGAAAGGAGAGCAAAATTTACTTTGGGATGGCCCCATACAATGGTTTGCTAAAAGCAGTGGCACTACGAATTCAAAAAGTAAATTTATCCCTGTAAGCCATGAATCTCTCGATGATTGTCATCTCTCAATTGGAAAAGACTTGCTTGCCATTTACACCCACCAATGTCCACAAAGCCAGCTATTTGATGGACTATCATTACGTCTCGGGGGGTCAAGTAAAATTAATGATCACCATAACATATCTTACTATGGGGACCTTTCAGCAATTATGATTCAAAATCTTCCTTTTTGGGCAGAATGGAGATCAACCCCATCAAATGACATAGCACTTCTTGAAGACTGGGAGGAAAAAGTGGAAAAAATATCTCATCAAGTAATCAACCAAAATGTGACTTCACTTTTTGGCGTACCGTCTTGGATGCTAGTTTTAATTAGACATGTGCTTTCAATAAATGGTAATGAATCCATAAGCTCAATTTGGCCTAATCTGGAATTATTTTGCCATGGAGGAGTAAGCTTTACACCGTACTCTGAAAGCTTCAAAAAATTGCTTCCTAATAATTGTATGTTTTTAGAAACATATAATGCATCGGAGGGATTTTTCGCTATTCAAGATCGCTTAGGAGAACCCGGTATGCTTCTAATGCTTGATCACGGAGTTTATTATGAATTTATTCCTATAATTGACTTTAATGGCCGTACATCTAAAGCTATAAATCTTGAAAAGGTTAAAACTGAAATTGAATATGCTGTTATTATTAGCACTAATGGTGGACTATGGAGATATATTCTAGGGGACACTATTAGATTTATTTCGCTAAACCCATATCGAATTGAGGTTACAGGGCGAACTCGCCATTTTATAAATGCCTTTGGTGAAGAACTTGTTATTGAGAATGCGGATAGAGCATTGATAACAGCATGTAAAAAAACAAATTCTGAAATACTTGATTATACTGCCGCTCCACTGTTTATGAAAGGCAAAGAAAATGGAGCCCATCAATGGTTAATTGAATTTGCTATTGAACCTGATAATTATCAGGATTTTGTCACAGCTCTCGATAATGAATTGAAAAAGCTCAATTCTGACTACGAGGCTAAGCGATATAAAAATATGATTCTGAGACTTCCTATAATTATCAAGGCTGAACCTAATACTTTTCATAAATGGCTCAAATCCAAAGGAAAACTGGGAGGCCAGAATAAGGTTCCTCGTTTATCCAATGACAGACAACTTATAGAAGAAATCCTTAAATTTAAGCTCTCTAAAACGTAAACTATAGATATGCATATTGCTATTGCCGGGAATATCGGCTCAGGAAAAACAACTCTAACAACACTTCTCTCAAAACATTACAATTGGGACGCTCATTACGAAGAAGTGGAACATAATCCATATCTAGACGATTTTTATGGAGATATGATGCGTTGGTCATTTAACTTACAAATCTTTTTCCTTCATAGTAGATTTAGACAAATCCATGACATTCGAAAGGGGGAAAAAACTGTGATACAGGATCGCACAATATATGAAGATAGTTCGATTTTTGCTCCTAACCTTCACGATATGGGATTAATGACATCAAGAGATTTTGATGCATACATGAGACTATTTGACCTAATGGAGGAATTTATTAATCCTCCAGATTTATTAATTTACCTTAATGCCTCTGTCTCAACTTTGGTTGATCAAATTCAAAAACGAGGCAGGCCCTACGAGAATTCTATTCGGCTCGATTATCTTAAGCGCCTAAATATTAGATATGAAGACTGGGTAAAAGGATATGATAAAGGCAAAATTTTAATTATTGATGTAGACAATAATAATTTCGCTGAAAATGCAGAAGATCTTGGTAAGATTATTTCCAAAATAGATGCAGCATTAAACGGCTTGTTATAAAAAAAATTTCATCAAAAGCCCCGAAAAATTTCGATGCTTTTTTACAAACTTTTAATTTTAATAGTCCGTTAGTATGAAGATGGTTTTTATCCCAAAGTTTAAATCTTAGGATAAATTCAATCTTGATTTAACACTGGTTCAAATAATAGAGTCTCTTGAGGCTCATTGATTGTAGGCTCAGAGCTATCAAAAGTAATTGGATGACTTTCATGCTCTGAAGGCTCGCCTACTGATATAAATGGAGCTATGATCAAGGCTACAATAGAAGTTAGCTTTATCAAAATATTCATCGAAGGTCCAGATGTGTCTTTAAATGGATCTCCAACTGTATCACCTGTAACAGAAGCCTTGTGCGCATCAGACCCTTTAAATTCCATTTTTCCATCAATTTCTACTCCTTTTTCAAAAGACTTCTTCGCATTATCCCAAGCCCCTCCGGCATTATTTTGAAACATCCCCATTAAAACACCACTTACCGTAATACCAGCAAGCAAACCTCCAAGTGCTTCAGGACCAAATGCAAAACCCACAACAATCGGGGATAATAATGCCAGTGCACCTGGAGCTACCATTTCACGAATTGATGCAGCCGTTGATATTTCAACACACTTTTCATATTCAGGTTTACCTTTCCCCTCCATTATTCCTGGAATCTCTTTGAACTGTCTGCGTACCTCCTTTACCATTTCCATGGCTGCCTTACCAACAGCAGAAATTGCTAAAGAACTAAAAAAGAAAGGTATCATCGCCCCAACGAACAACATAGAAAGAACATCTGCTTTATAAATATCTATACTAGTAATTCCAGCTAAGCCTACATAAGCAGCAAATAAAGCAAGAGCTGTCAATGCAGCAGAAGCAATTGCAAATCCCTTTCCTGTCGCTGCTGTTGTATTTCCTACGGCGTCAAGATTGTCAGTTCTCTCTCTCACCTCACTTGGCAAGCCACTCATCTCAGCAATCCCTCCAGCATTATCAGCTATTGGGCCAAAAGCATCAATAGCCAACTGCATTGCTGTTGTTGCCATCATCCCAGCAGCTGCTATCGCTACACCATATAGACCTGCCAGCTCAAAGGATCCGTATATACCAGCAGCTAAAATTATAATAGGAAGAACAGTAGATTCCATACCGATTGCCAGACCTCCAATAACATTTGTGCCGTGGCCAGTTGAACTTTGCTGAATAATGCTATTCACTGGACGTCGACCCATTGAAGTATAGTATTCCGTTACTAAACTCATTAATGTTCCAACCGACAAACCGAGAATTATAGCCCAAAAAACATCCATTTGAGAAATGTTTAAAATAACGTCTCCTCTTTCAAATGTCATAGTCTCTGGAAGCATCCAATGAATAACAAAATAACTTGAAATAGCCGTAAGAATCATTGAGCTCCAGTTTCCCAGGTTCATCGCTTGCATCACGCTAGATTTCTCATCTTTGATTCGAACAAACAGCGTCCCTACAATGGAGAAGATTATACCTAAACCTGCGATAAGCATGGGCAATAAAATAGGAGCATTACCTCCAAAGCTGTCAACAGATATCACTTCACGACCCAAAACCATAGTTGCCAACATTGTTGCAACATAAGAACCAAATAAATCAGCTCCCATTCCAGCAACATCACCTACATTATCTCCCACATTATCGGCAATGGTTGCAGGGTTACGAGGATCATCTTCTGGAATTCCTGCTTCAACTTTACCTACTAGATCCGCACCAACATCTGCTGCTTTTGTAAATATACCTCCACCCACGCGTGCAAAAAGTGCTATTGACTCTGCACCCAATGAAAATCCAGCTAAAACCTCTAAAGCCTGCTGCATATTGTCATACATGCCGGTAAAAATGATATACAAGGTACTTAAGCCGAGCACAGCCAACCCTGCTACTCCAAGACCCATTACTGTTCCACCTGTGAAAGAAACTTTTAAAGCCTGAGATAAAGATGTTCTGGCAGCCTGAGTAGTGCGAACGTTTGCTTTTGTTGCGATGTTCATTCCAATCCAACCAGCAAAAGCTGAGAATATAGCCCCAATTAGAAAAGAAATAGCGATAACCCAATCAGTATGTGCTGCAACTGCTTCCAACTCTGCAGACCAGGCAAGCAATGCGCCAGCGATGACAACAAAAACACCTAAAACTCTCCACTCTGCCTTGAGAAAAGCTAATGCTCCTCTAGAAATATGACCGGCAAGTTCTATCATATTCTCGTCCCCTTGATCCTGTTTACTGACCCAGATTGCCTTAAATATCATAATTACGAGTCCAACTATTCCTAACAGAGGAATGATTATTTCAATTGAAAGATTATTCATTTTTATATATTATTATTTACTTTTATTTTCAGAATTAGAGCTAACAGTTATGACATCAAATCATTAGGTTTATTGTTTGCCTTGATATAAAACTTCTCGTATTGATTTTATTAATTGTTCTTTATTTGGAAGAAAAGCTTCCATTAATGTTGGGGCATATGCGGCAGGAGTGTCAGCTGTAGTCAATCTAATAATTGGAGCATCTAAATAATCAAATGCCCGTTTTTGAACCATGTAAGTGAGTTCTGTAGATACGCACCCTAAGGGCCATGCTTCCTCTAAACATATTAAGCGATTAGTTTTTTTAACGGATTTTATAACCGTATCGTAATCAATTGGCCTAACTGTTCTTAAATCTATTACCTCTACTTCTATACCTTCATTAGCCATTTCTCCCGCTGCCTCGAGGGCAATCTTAATAATTTTACCAAAGCTTACTATTGTAACATGATCACCACTTCGCTTTATGTCAGCAACACCTATTGGAAGAGTATAATCTTCTTCAGGGACATGACCTTTATCTCCATACATCTGTTCTGATTCCATAAAAAGTACAGGGTCATCGTCTAGAATAGAAGATTTCAATAGACCCTTCGCATCATATACATTCGAAGGGACTACTACTTTCAGGCCAGGGCAGTTCGCATACCAACTCTCAAAAGCCTGACTATGAGTAGCTCCAAGCTGACCAGCAGAAGCCGTTGGCCCTCTGAATACAATGGGGACACTTAATTGACCTCCAGACATTTGTCTCATTTTAGCAGCATTGCTAATAATCTGATCGATAGCGACCATTGAAAAATTAAAAGTCATGAATTCAACAATCGGACGAAGGCCATTCATAGCTGCGCCAACAGCTATACCGGCGAATCCAAGTTCAGATATAGGAGTATCAATAACCCTTTTTGCACTAAATTCATCCAGCATTCCTTTGGACGCTTTATAAGCCCCATTGTATTCTGCAACCTCTTCTCCCATTAGGATAATGTCCTCATCCTTACGCATTTCCTCACTCATAGCCTCAGCTATCGCTTCACGAAATTGAATTTCACGCATATGTTTTGTTCTTTACGGATGGCAAAAATAAGGACTTCAGACGTATTTTTGTATTGCTTAGTTTAATTTATCATCAAGATTAAAGAGTTATCATGAAAATACTAGTATGCATTAGCCACGTCCCCGATACAACATCCAAGATCAGTTTTGTTTCTGATGGCAGCTCACTTGACAAAAATGGAGTTCAATTTGTTATTAACCCTTATGACGAATTTGGTTTAACAAAAGGTTTACATCTCAGAGAAAAACATGGGGGTACTGTTTCAGTTCTCACTCTTGGAGATGAAAGTGCAGAGCCAACATTAAGAAAAGCTTTAGCAATTGGAGCGGATGAAGCGCACAGGTTGAATGGAGTTCCGCATGATGGTGCTCAAACATCAGAAGAAATTGCAGCATTTATTAAAAGAAATGAGTTTGATGTCATTATTTGTGGACAAGAATCTATTGACTACAATGGGGGAGTAGTCCCTGGAGCCTTAGCTGCAAAATTGGATCTGCCATTTGTAAATGCCTGTATTAGTCTAGACATAGATGGAAATAACGTTAAAACGATAAGAGAAATAGATGGCGGAAAAGAGACCGCTAAAGCAAAACTTCCTATTGTCATTGCAGGTAAAAAAGGTCTTGTGGAAGAGCATGATTTGCGCATACCAAATATGAGAGGAATAATGACGGCAAGGAGTAAGCCATTAAGCGTTCACGAATTAATTGAATCAAAAACGTTGGCTCAATCTGTTTCTTTTTCCAAACCACCAGAAAAAAAAGAAGTGAAAATGATTTCCCCGGACAATTTAGAAGAACTAGTCCGCCTTTTGAATGAAGAATCTAAAGTTATATAATCATGGTAATTATCTATGCAGAAACATGGGAAAATGAATTTAAAAAAACCACATTTGAAGCAATTTCTTATGGCTCAAAATGTGCTCAAGAAATGGGAGTTGAGTCCATTGCTGTGGTTTTTGGAAATTCCGTTAATCCAATCGGAGAATTAGGGAAATATGGAGTTAACAAAGTGATTCATGTTCAAGAAATTGATGAATTTGAACCCTACTCTATAGCTCTAGCATTGTCTGATATTACCAAAGAACTAAATGGGAAGTTATTAGTATTAAATGGAACAGCCAATGGAAAATCATTAATTGGAATTCTATCATCCTTAATTAATGCTGCTGCAATTTCAAACGTAACTTCTTTTCCGATAAATCATAAACCTTTAACAGTTATGAGGAGTGCTTTTTCATCAAAAGGAATCGAGCAAGTCTCGAGTAATTCAGATTGCACAATTTTGAGTCTTGTCCCAAATGCTTTAGGTATAATAAGTAATGGTGATTCTAATCCATCTGTCGTATTAAAGAAAATTGATTCCAATCACAAAACTTCCATTTTACAATCGGAAAAAGAATCAGGTGAAATCCCTTTACCAGAAGCAGAAAGAGTGGTTTCTGCTGGTCGCGGGCTCAAAGGGCCTGAAAATTGGAATATAATTACAGATCTTGCAAAAGTTCTTAATGCCGGAACAGCATGCTCAAAACCAGTAAGTGATATAGGGTGGCGACCTCATAGTGAACATGTAGGGCAAACCGGGATTCAAATTAATCCCGAATTATATATTGCAATTGGTATTTCTGGAGCCATACAGCACCTGGCAGGCGTAAGTAGGTCAAAAACAATTGTTGTAATTAATAACGATCCAGAAGCGCCATTTTTTAAAGCTGCAGATTATGGAATTGTTGGGGATGCTTTTGATGTAGTTCCAAGGTTAACCGAGACGCTAAAGAGCTTTAAAAAATAATGGATGACAAAATTCGCGTAGAAGTGAAGGGTTTAACATATAGTGAACGCCCTTCAGGTGCATACGCATTGTTATTAGAATCAGTAAATGAAAAAATCAAAATACCTATTGTAATTGGAGCATTTGAAGCTCAAAGTATAGCGATAGCCTTAGACAAAATGACCAAGCCTCCCAGGCCTATGACACACGACTTGTTTCAATCGATGCTTGAGAAACACGAAATAAGCTTAAAAGAAGTACTTATCAAAGATCTTCAAGATGGTGTTTTTTATGCCGAACTAGTCTTTAAGAGTTCAGATACAGAGCATCAGATAGATTCTCGACCTTCTGATGCAATAGCATTGGCATTGAGGTCAATGTGTCCAATTTATACGACCAAAGAGGTTCTAATAAAAGCTGGAATGGCCTCATCTGTAAAAAAACCTGAACACCCTTCATCTAAAAACCCTTTAATTTCTAATCAGAAAAAATTAGACGATTTAAATTCAATTTCAAAAGAGAATTTAGAGGAATTATTAAACAAAGCTATTCTGTCAGAAGATTACGAACTTGCTGCTCGAATCCGGGACACATTAAATAATAAATAGAATGGAAATCCTTAGGCCAATTTCAAGCTTGATCCTTTTACTTGGGGTATTATGGCTAGCTAGCTCTAAAAGGAAAGCGATTTCATGGCCTCTTGTTATCAAGGGGCTTCTAATTCAATTTGGGTTAGCTTTTTTAATACTTGAGCTAGATTGGATTTCTAGTGGTTTTGACTCTATTGGAAAAGGTTTCGTTTCTTTACTTGGATTTGCTCGAGAGGGCAGTTTATTCTTATTTGGTGATCTCGTTGGGAATGTAGATAGTTTTGGTTACATCTTCGCATTTCAAGTTTTACCTACAATAATATTTTTTAGTGCAATAACCAGTTTATTATTCCATTTCGGAATACTACAAAGAGTTGTATTTGTATTTGCATGGTTCATGAAACGTACATTAAAGCTTTCCGGTGCTGAAAGTCTATCTGCGGCGGCTAACGTATTTGTCGGCCAAACGGAAGCTCCTTTGCTTGTGAAACCCTATATTCCGAAAATGACCCGTTCAGAATTACTTTGTCTGATGTCTGGGGGTATGTCAACAATAGCCGGAGCAGTTTTAGCCGCATATATAAACTACTTAGGGGGGGATGATCCCGAAAGACAAATTTTCTTTGCGCGTCATTTACTTGCAGCATCAGTCATGAGCGCTCCCGCTGCAATTGTAGCTGCAAAAATGTTGATGCCAGAAACAGAGAAATTCATCGATTCCGCAGAGGTCGAAATTGAAAAACAAGGCAATTGGCTAGAAGCAATTGCACATGGAACTGCAGATGGCTTGAAAATGGCAGTGAATGTTGGAGTAATGCTTTTGGTTTTTACCGCAATAATTGCTCTTGTAAATGCATTACTGAGTGGAGTAATTGGAAGTTGGACTGGTTTAAATGAACTTCTTGAATCTGCGACATCTGGGCGCTATACTGAATTCAATCTCCAATCAATTTTTGGTCTTATGTTAGCTCCATTAACATGGCTAATGGGAGTACCATGGGCAGATGCTGCTGCAGTAGGGCAATTACTTGGAGAAAAAACCGTTTTAAACGAATTTTATGCATATGTCTCGATGGAAGGACTTATGAATAGTGGTCAATTGAGCTCAGAAAAAGCACAAATACTGTCAACATATATTTTATGTGGATTTGCGAATTTTGCGTCAATAGGAATACAAATAGGAGGCATTGGAGCACTTGCTCCAAATAGAAGAAAAGATCTGAGTCAATTAGGAATTAGAGCTCTATTAGCAGGAACTGCAGCATCACTATTTACTGCCATTTTGGTTGGAATACTCTATTAAATTTTATGAAAGAATACCATCAATTAATACAACATGTACTTGACAAAGGAGTCGAGAAAAAAGACCGAACAGGAACTGGTACATTTTCAGTTTTTGGATATCAAATGCGATTTGACCTCGCTGAAGGGTTCCCATTAATAACTACTAAAAAACTACATTTAAAAAGTATATTACATGAATTAATTTGGTTTTTGAAGGGAGATACTAACATAAGATATCTTTGTCAAAATGGTGTCAGGATTTGGGATGATTGGCCTTTCGCGAAATTCAAAGACTCCCAGGAATATAACGGAGAAAGTATTAGTCAATTCGCAAAGAGAATATCCGAAGATTCAAATTTTAGTAAAAAATGGGGAGAACTAGGGCCTGTTTATGGCCACCAATGGAGAAGTTGGCCAGGACCGGATGGACCTATCGATCAGATAAAAAATGTATTACAAGAGCTACGCAAAAACCCGGATTCCCGCCGACACATAGTTTCGGCATGGAACCCTGGATACGTCGATCAAATGGCGCTCCCGCCCTGTCATGCTTTTTTTCAATTCTATATAGCAAATGGGAAATTAAGTTGTCAACTATATCAACGGAGTGCAGATATTTTTCTCGGCGTACCCTTTAATATTGCATCCTACGCACTTTTAATGCATATGATTGCTCATGATCTTAAAATAGAGGTAGGAGACTTCGTTCATACCCTAGGAGATGCACATATCTACACAAATCATATTGACCAAGTAAAGCTTCAAATTTCCAGAGAGATAAAGTCTTTACCGAGAATTAATATTAATCCCAAGGTTACCAATATGTTTGACTTAAATTATGAGGATATCACATTAGAAGATTATTTCCCGCATCCACACATTCCAGGATCTGTAGCTGTCTAATACGATGTTGACATTAATAGCAGCGCACGATAAAAATCAACTAATAGGTGGATCAAATGCCTTATTATGGCATTTACCAAAAGACCTAATCCGTTTTAAAAAATTAACATCTGGCCATCCTATAATAATGGGTAGAAAAACTTTTGAGTCAATAGGTAGGCCTTTACCAAACAGAACAAATATTGTAATTACTCGAAACAAAGAATGGAACGTTCCAGGAATTCTAATCGCTCATAGCATATTTGAAGCCATCAAAATGGCAAGTAAATTAGATGAGATTTCATTTCTAATTGGTGGTGCGGATATTTATAAGCAAGGAATTTCATATTGTGATAAATTAGAAATAACAGAAGTAGACCACTTTTACAAAGGAGATGCCTGGCTTTGCGATTATAAAGAAGATTTTATAGAGTTTAGTCGAGAGAGTCATGAAACAGACAACAATCACCCTG
>Ga0213869_10000217_pt1 | contig 47654 bp, 45 predicted proteins | sample PICome_10_FD_160083 | JGI IMG/M metagenome (GOLD analysis project Ga0213869, IMG submission 160083) | Coastal seawater microbial communities near Pivers Island, North Carolina, United States - PICO132 | ecosystem: Environmental > Aquatic > Marine > Coastal | place: USA: North Carolina...
GAATAATGATTATGTCGATTCAGAACAGTTAGTTTCTAAACTGCTGGAGCAGTATACAGAATCAGAGACAGAGGTTATTATTGCACCTCCTTTTACTAGCTTATTGTGTTCGTCAAACTTACTAAAAGGAAGCCGGATAAATGTCGCAGCTCAAAATATGCACTACGCTGAAAACGGTGCCTATACTGGAGAGATTAGCGCTGGAATGCTCAAAAGTATTGGTGTTGATACGGTCATATTAGGACACAGTGAGCGTCGTGCTTATTTTAAAGAAACAGATTCTCTTTTAGCCAAGAAAGTTGATGCCGCTTTAAAAAATAATATGCGTATTATCTTTTGTTTTGGAGAAGAATTGTCAGATCGTAAATCTGGAAATGAGGAAGTAATAGTTGAAGGTCAAATTAAGAATGCTTTATTTCATTTACCAGCATCAGCATGGACAAATATTGTATTAGCTTACGAACCTGTTTGGGCTATTGGAACTGGAGAGACAGCCTCACCAGAACAAGCTCAAGACATGCATGCTTTCATACGTAAAACTATAGAAAATAAATATTCTTCAGGTTTAGCACTAGACGTATCAATTCTATATGGAGGAAGTGTAAAGCCAGCTAACGCAAAAGAGATTTTTTCAAAAGAAGATGTAGATGGTGGGTTGATTGGCGGAGCAGCTTTGGATGTGTCTCAATTTACAGCTATAATAAACGCATTTTAAAATTGGCAGATCCTGTATACATTGGCTATACTTTCAAGGTTATTCCTGTTCAGCCTGGTAGTGAAATTTTAATTGCGGAGTTGGGATATACTGGCTTTGAAAGTTTCGTAGAAACACCAGATGGAGTTGTTGCATATATTCAGCAAAGCCAACATTTCGATTTAATTTTAGATTCGATTAATATTTTAAAATCTGAAGAATTTGAAATTACTTATACTTTTGAGATTATAAAGCAAACCAATTGGAATGCAGAGTGGGAAAAAAATTTTAATCCAATAGTTGTTGGAGATCAATGTGCTATACGAGCCCCATTTCATGATTCTTTTGATGTTGATTATGATATTATTATTGAACCCAAAATGAGTTTTGGGACTGGTCATCATGAAACAACTCATATGATGATTGAATATATTTTGGCTTCGGATTTCACAAATAATTCTGTTTTGGATATGGGATGTGGTACAGGAGTTCTTGCTATTTTGGCTAAGAAAAAGGGTGCTCATGTGGTGGAGGCTATCGATATCGATAATTGGTGTTATTTAAATAGCCTAGAAAATATTTCAAGAAATGATTGCGGGGAGATTAGTGTATTACAAGGCGATGCGTCTTTACTAAAAGGCAAACGGTTTGACGTAATTATTGCAAACATTAATCGTAATATATTATTGGAAGATTTAAGTACTTATGTAGCTTGTTTAAATGAAAATAGTTCTCTGTTTTTAAGTGGGTTTTATGATTCGGATTGTGAACTTATTGAATCTAGTTGTTTGAAGTTGGGGCTTAAGTTTGAAACAAAGCGCACCCGAAATAGTTGGATAGCTTTAAAATTTGTCAATTAATAATGAGTATAAAGGAAAAAATTAGCGAGCAGTTTGACACGCTCACTCAAGAAGAACATTTAAATGAAATTGTTCTTTTTAACGATGATGTTAATACTTTTGACCATGTTATTGAATCACTAGTCGCCATTTGTAATCATTCTCATGAGCAAGCTGAGCAGTGCGCTTTACTTGTTCATTATAAGGGAAAGTGTACAGTAAAAACAGGAAGCTACGATGAGTTAGAGCCTTTGTGCAGTAGACTCTTAGAAGTAGGTTTGAGTGCTGAAATCGTTTAAGATTTTTCTATTTTTCCTATTGCACAACTAACAAATGATTTTGCTTTAGTCCCAAACGAGTTATTGCCCCCTTGTACTGGATAGCCTAATTTATAAAGAAGTGTTTTAGCCTCCTCTAAAGCTTTTTCATTTGTGCTATTAATGTTAATAGAATTAGAGTTAGTGTCAACTGTAATATTTTTAATACCAACTAGTTCTGTTAATTTTTTAGTGATGGTGTATGCACAACCTCCACATTTTAGATTCTGGATTTCAAGAATTGTTTCCATAAAATTACAAATTAGAATGGCATGTAGATTCAGTTAAATTTAGATTTGTTTTCTTAATAGCAGCAAATCCTCCCGCTATATCAATTATATTTTGAAACCCATTTGATTTTAGAATCGAAGCTGCAATTACCGAGCGGTAGCCTCCAGCACAATGGATGTAATATGTTTTTTGTGCGTCTAGTTGGGTGAATCTGTTAATTTGATTCAAAGGAAAGTTTTGAAGACCATCCAACATTAAATGCATGGTATCATATTCCCCTTCTTTTCTAACGTCTAATACGGATAGAGTTTTTTGTTTAGAACGTTTCTCAAACTCAAAAGGTGATATGGAAGTTAACTGATCGTATTTTCTACCTGATTTTATCCAAGTATTAATACCGCCATTCAAATAACCTAAAGTATTGTCATATCCAACTCGTGCTAAGCGCGTAATTGCTTCTTCTGATCTACCTTCTGGAACTACTAAAAGCAACGGTTGTTTTATATTGCTTATTAATGTCCCAGCCCATGGAGCAAATGAGCCATTAAGTCCAATAAAAATCGACCCAGGAATATGACTTTCTATATAGTCTTTTTGAGTTCGAACATCTAAAATAAGCGCTTTCTTGGTTTTAGCTGTAGTATCAAACTCATTCAAGGAAAGAGGTATGTTTCCATTTTTCAGAACTTTATCCAGCTCAGTATATCCAGACTGATTTAATTTTGCATTTTTGGAAAAATACTGAGGAGGTTCGCTGATGCCGTCTAATAATTCTTTGATAAATTCTTCTTTAGTCATGTCTGAGCGTAAGGCATAGTTTGACCTTTTTTGATCTCCCAATGTTCCTATTGTTTCTTTACTCAAATTCTTGCCACAGGCAGATCCGGCACCATGTGCTGGGTATACAAATAATGAATCATCTAAGTTCATGATTTTCGTTCGTAAAGATTTAAATAGTATCCCCGCTAAATCTTTTTCACTAAGGTCAGATTTAATGGCTAGGTCAGGTCTTCCCACATCTCCTAGAAATAGAGTATCACCTGTAAAAATTGCATGATTTTTACCTTTTTCATCTATAAGTAAGTAGGTTACGGACTCTAAAGTATGCCCAGGTGTATGTAATGCTTTTAAAGTTATATTTCCGATTTTAAATTCTTCGTTATCTGAAGCATTATAACAATCAAAAAGGGTGTTAGCATTAGGGCCATAAACGATAGTGGCCCCTGTTTTTTTCGCCAGATCTACGTGACCAGACACAAAATCTGCATGAATATGTGTTTCAAAAATGAATTTAATAGTCGCATTATCAGCGGTTGCTTTATCTACATATTGCTGTGTTTCTCTTAGAGGGTCTATAATAGCAACTTCTCCGTTAGATTCTATGTAGTATGCTCCTTGTGACAAGCAGCTTGTATAGATTTGTTCGATTTTCATAAAACAAGAAAATTTATAGATATTTACAAAAGTAAGTTTTTTGAAATTGATGATATATTCTTTTGATAAAAAGATTAATGCTTTATATTTGCATCCTTGATTTGGCCTTGTAGCATAACTGAATAGTGCACTTGATTACGGCTCAAGAGGTTGCAGGTTTGAATCCTGCCAAGGTCACAAAGGGGATTACTGAAAAGTAATCCCCTTTTTTATGTTCTTGCGCGCACCCTTTAGTTTTTTTAATAAACTTCAATTTGGACTCATAATGCGCTATATTTTCTCTTATAATTTTATATTTTGTAGTTTTGTTTTGTATTATATTTATTTTTTAATTGATGGTTTTATTTTCCCAAGCAGCACTAATTATACTCATTTCAGTAACCGCACTATGGATCTGGAGTGTTTTTATTAAAAACGTTAGTATAATAGATGTTTTTTGGGGCTTTGGTTTTGTTATCGTCAATGTGTTTTATGCATTTATGTATGGAGATTTAACTCCAAGAAAACTATTAGTTTTAGCCCTTGTAGGTATTTGGGGGCTTCGGCTTTCGATTTATTTAGCCATTAGAAATAGCGGTAAAGGCGAAGACTTTCGTTACCAGGAATTTAGGAAAAACTATGGACCCAAACGCTATTGGTGGTTTAGCTATTTTCAAACATTTTTACTGCAGGCAGTCTTGATAATGATTATATCAATTCCTCTTTTTGCAATCAATACCAGTAGTAGTTCTGGCGATTTAACTGGCCTTGATTATTTAGGAATCCTGGTTTGGTGTATTGGTTTTATTTTTGAATCAGTAGGAGATTATCAATTGATGCGGTTTAAGCAAAATCCAAACAACAAAGGAAAGGTATTAGATAGTGGACTTTGGAAATACACTCGCCACCCAAATTATTTTGGAGACTCAGCTGTTTGGTGGAGTTATGCTCTTTTTTGTATTGCTTCAGGATATTATTGGCAAATAATAGGTTCAATTATAATGACTTTATTAATAATACGTGTTTCTGGAGTGAGCTTGCTTGAAAAAACATTAAAAGACTCCAAGCCTATGTATAATGATTACATAAAAAAAACTAGTTCCTTTTTACCCTGGTTCTCTAAAAACAAATAACTATGGATATAAGTGCTAAAAATTTTCTGTTTTTTATCTTCATGATTTGGGGGTTCCCACTAGGCTACTACAGAAGCAAATTTCGTAAAATAGTATATAATACCGATAATTGGATAATAAATTTTAAGCCTCTTTTCTGGAAAGAGTTAAAGGGACTATTTGGAAATATTTACCCTAATAATCACGAGTATATAAAATTCAGAAATTTCTACTTATTTTACCTCAGTATTTATTTATTATTACTTTTGTCTTATTTATTTATTTGATTTTAACAGATTCAATTTATTAAAAAAGTATTATCTTTTAGTCTTAGATTTCAAAGTTAATATTAGAGATAATGCATAGAAAGCAGTTTTTAAAACACGGTACTATTATTGTTGGAGGATTAGTAATTAATCCTTTGCCAATTATTGCTTCAAACTTTACAGATTTTAATATTGAAAATAAATTTACTTCAAAAAGGCCTGACTTAAATCAAAGAACTTTTGTGAGTAAACAGGTTGAATTAGTTATTCAAAATATGAAGTCCCTCATACAGGACAAAGAGCTTAAATGGATGTTTGAAAATTGTTATCCAAACACTTTGGATACTACCGTAGATTACGAAAAAATTGATGGTAAGCCAGATACATTTATTATAACAGGTGACATTGATGCAATGTGGTTAAGGGATTCGACAGCTCAGGTATGGCCTTATATGCCACTAATAACAAAAGAGCTAAAGCTTAAAAATTTAATTCTCGGATTAATAAACAGACAAGTTAAGTGCGTTCTTGCCGATCCTTACGCCAATGCATTCTATAAAGATTTGACAAAAAAATCTTATTGGATTTACGATAGTCCAATTCCAGGTCCCGGGATTCATGAACGTAAATGGGAAATAGATTCTTTATGTTATGTGATAAGGCTTTCTTATAAGTACTATGAACTTACAAATGATGCTTCTGTATTTGATGATAGTTGGGACAAAGCAATGCGATTAATAGTAAAGGTTTTTAAAACAGAACAGCGAAAAGATGAACAGTCACCATATCTTTTTTCAAGAAAAACAACTTCCATGCTTGATGCTCCAATTTTTGAAGGTACTGGTAGACCAATAAAACCGACTGGAATGATCTGCTCGATGTTTAGGCCTTCAGATGATGCTACTTTATTTCCGTATCTTATACCATCTAATATTTTTGCTGTTATTTCACTTCAGCAGCTATCTGAGATCTATCAAGACGTTTTAAAAGATCAAGAGTTTGCCATTGAATGTGAGGCCTTTTCAATTGAGGTTGATTCTGCTATAAAAAAATACGGAGTTTTCGACCATTTAACTTATGGGAAAATATTCGCCTATGAAGTTGATGGTTTTGGAAATGCTGTATTTATGGACGATGCTAATGTTCCTTCACTAATGTCTTTGGCCTATTTAGATACTCAAATGTCTTCAGATCCAATTTATAAAAACACCCGAAACTTTTTACTTAGTGATTCTAATCCTTATTTTTTAAGGGGAAAATATGCTGAAGGTCAAGCTAGTCCTCATACTGGAAAAGAAAAAATATGGCCCATGGGTATTATTCTTCGTGCGATGACTTCTAGCGATGATAATGAAATAATTAAATGTTTAGAAGCTCTTAAAGCTACTCACGCTGATACGGGCTTTATGCACGAAGCATTTCATAAAGACAACCCTAAAGACTTCAATAGAGAGTGGTTCGCTTGGGCAAATACATTATTTGGGGAGTTAATTATAAAAATATACAACGAGCGCCCTAATATTTTGTCTCACTCAATAAATAGTTACTAAACTAAATTTAATCCAATGAATTCAATAAAGTCATACATTCGTGATGTTCCTGATTTCCCCAAAAAAGGTATACTATTTAAGGATATAACCCCACTACTACACAGTCCAGTTGGGGTTGCATTATGTTTGGAGTCCTTACTGTCAAAGTTGCAAAACTTAAAAATTGATAAAGTTGTGGCTGTAGAAGCGCGAGGATTTTTTTTTGGTATTTTGTTAGCACAAGCGTTAAAGGTGCCATTTGTGCCGATTCGAAAGGCTGGTAAATTACCTGGAAAGGTAGTTGCTGAGTCTTATGACTTAGAATATAATTCTGATACTTTAGAAATGCACGAAGATGCCATTCAAATTGGGGATAATGTTCTTGTACATGACGATGTGCTAGCCACTGGAGGAACTGCAGAAGCAGTCTGTAGGATTGTTGAATCTTTAGGAGGTCAGATTGTGCAATGTAATTTTATTATGGAAATTAATCAGCTTGAGGGAGCAAAGAAAATATCACCATACCCTATTTTTGCAGCAGTAAGTTATTAGTCTAGTGCTTTTTTTGTTACATAGAGTCGCCAGCCAAATAAAATCATTTGGAATTTATTTGCTTTAGCTAGATCTACACGTTTTTTTGTTAAACTAGGAAGTAATAATTTATTTATTCTTGCTATTATCCTAAACATTTTTTGTGATTTCATTGTTCAAAAGTATAAAATCTTATTATAAATGTAAGCAATTTTAATATCTTAGATTTATCTTCGTAAAAAAATAGGATATGGACGTTATTTTAATGTTAGTAGGGTTTGTTTTGCTAGTTGTTGGAGGGGACTTCCTTGTGCGAGCTTCTGTCGCATTATCTCTAAAATTCAATATTTCTAAAATGGTTATTGGTTTGACTGTTGTTTCTTTTGCAACATCACTTCCAGAACTATTAGTCAGTTTAAATGCCGCTTTAAATGGATCGCCTTCGATTGCGATTAATAACGTTGTAGGTTCTAATGTAGCAAATATAGGTTTGGTTCTTGGAATTACTGCCCTAATTGGAGCAATCTATGTAAATAAAACCTTTTATAAATTTAATTGGCCAGTTCTCATGCTATTTTCATTAGCATTATATTATTTTTTAAGTAATGACAATCAACTTGCTGCTCTTGAAGGTGCTGTTCTATTTGTTGCTCTAATTTTATTTGTTATTATAGTTTTAAAAACTTCAAAACTTACTGAGAAGGATGATTCAATAGACGTGTTATCACTAGTCTCTACTTTTAAAATTACAGTATGGCTTTTAATTGGTGGAATTAGCTTGTATTTCGGTTCTGACTGGCTTGTCAAAGGTGCTGTAGTTATAGCAAAAGAAATAGGGGTCAGTGAAGCTGTTATTTCTGTTTCAATTATTGCCGTTGGCACAAGTATTCCTGAGCTTGCAGCTTCTGTTATGGCGGTTGTAAGAAATGAAAAGTCTATTTCTTTGGGTAATTTAATCGGTTCAAATATTTTTAATATTGGATCAGTACTAGGTTTAACTGCTATGGTCAAACCTATAGTCGTTGATGATCCTTTAATTGTGTCAAGAGATTTAATATGGATGTTAATCTTTGCTGCAATACTTTTACCATTCTCATTGATATTGAAACGAAATGAAATCAGGAAAACTGAAGGGTTTGCCTTAGTTTTTGTTTATGGAGTATTTATCTATACAGTATTTGTATCGTAAACTATTGCTGAGAGAAGTAATTATAATTCTCTGTACAAAACCTGCCACTTATTTGATATTTAGTTTATTAAGTAGTTACTTAATTCTTCAAGGCCAATAACGGTAGCAGAGGATGGTAATTCACCTCCACCTCCAGTTTGTTCAATAAGTGCAATTATTGGTGGAGCTAGCTCAAAACCTTGATTGCTTTCAGCTCTTAGAAGTCCAATATTAGCTCCATAATAATAATTGATTAAGAGAATATCTTGAGATTCAAGGATGTCTATATCAAAAAATGTAATTGTACCTGTAACAGATAAATTAAGGCCTAATGATCCTTCATAAACATTTGAATAAGAAGTTCCATTAATTGTTTTAGATTCATAAAAATTTTCCTTTGCAGTGAATAACTCATAGTTTACATTAATAGGAATAACATTCCCCTGAATATTAATATCTTCAGAGAAAGTTCCCTCGAAACTTGAAAGTACAGCTCCGTTATCAGCATTTAAATCTAATAATACCAAGTCACTAATTTCTAACGATTGATCAATGTCAAGATCAATAGGAAGGTCTAAGGCCCCATTATATGACAATACCGTATTAGTTGTTGATAGTGTTCCGCTAGTGAGAATACTGTTCATACTGCCATCTGCACCTATTCCATTGTTAGCATCAAGTGTATAGGATGTACTAGAGGTTGTGGCAACATATAATGAGTCAATTGAATTAAAGTCCATGTCTGGAAGATCTTCACTAGAGCTGTTAACATTATACTTCCAATAATCACCTTGTGTATTTGGGCTAAAATCTGAGGCTGTTAATACTGGCTCATTTGATTCGTTTGTGTTATCATCATTGGAACAACTAATAAAAATAAATAAAAACAAAAATAGGTATGGGGATTTCATATGTATGGAGTGTAAATTATTTACAATATAAAATATTTTTAACTAAAAAACCCACTCAACTAGTGGGCTTAAGGATTAAGAATAGTTTAATGAGTTATTTCTTATTAGCTTCTTGAATATACTTATTCAATGCCATTGTCATTGATGGCATCTCAGCAGTCGGTGCCGCGATGTCCACACGCAGACCTTTGTTTTCAACAGCTTTGACAGTTGTATTTCCGAATACAGCAATTCGTGTATCATTTTGTTTAAAATTTGGAAAATTGTGAAACAAAGAGTCAATTCCAGATGGGCTAAAGAAAACTAAAATATCATAATATACATTAGCAAGATCAGACAAATCACTAATAACTGTTTTGTAAAAAACAGCTTGCTTGAATTGAACTCCTATTTCTTCAAGAGTGTTAGGAATCAGAGGTTTTAGTTTATCCGAAGAGGGTAATAAAAACTTTTCGTTTTTATATTTCTTAATCAAAGGAACTAAATCTACAAAATTACGTTTACCTACATATATTTTACGCTTTCGATATACTACATAATTCTGGAGATATAAAGCGACTGGCTCTGATTGACAGAAATATTTCATGCTATCAGGCACTTTGAAGCGCATTTCTTTGGCAATTCTAAAAAAATGGTCTACAGCATTCCTACTTGTAAGAATAACTGCAGAGTATATTGTAAAGTCTACTTTTTGTAACCTAATATCTTTTGCAGTCAATCCTTCAACATGTATAAATGAGCGAAAATCAATCTTTACTTTTTGCTTTTCTTCAAGGTCAAAGTACGGAGAGTTTTCTATTTTAGGTTCTGGCTGGGAAACCAAAATGGTTTTTATTTTCATAGATCAATTACTCTAAAAGGTTAATTTATATCATACGAAAATAGCTTACATAAAATCACGTAAGGTCCAATTTCGAGTGTGCAAAGATACAAAATAAAATAAAATAAATTATTGATTAGTAGTTTTTGATAGGATTTTATCGACTTTAATAAGCCACTAAATATAATTAAACAAGAAATTGTAAAGATTACTCCAAATAACAAAGGTTGTTTAGGGAAGCTGAAAACAGCTAGAGCATTAAAAGGGAGTAGAATGACACCCAAAATATTGAGGGTGCTAATTTGCTGGAATACGTGACTAAGAGAGATATTTTTGATTTCAAAAACAGAGCCTATTATTACTCCTATTATTAATTTCGCAGTAAGCCCAAGACCTAACAAGATTGAAAGCACAATGAAATCATTGTATTTTAAATTAAATTCATTGATTGTAGAGTAGAATAGAGACATAATTAGTACTCCATTTATACAGAAGTTTGTAAATAGTAATATATCAAATGGGTTAAAAAATTTGTGATCTTTTATATAGATTCTTAAATAGTTAGGGTTGTTTATCAATTCACGAAAGCGATTAGTGTTCAAAATTTTGGCACTAACCATAATAATAAGACTAACTATTATAATTGCTGTATACCAGTCTTCAAATAGAACTTTTCTAATCATGTTCAAAGTTATGAAGAAATTTTATAAAAAGAGTCCGCAAAAAATATCTTACTTTTGTTGAAATTTATCTCCAATGCAAGATGCAATTGTCATTATACCAACTTATAATGAAATCGAGAATATCGAAGCTATCATAGATGCTGTTTTTAACCAGTGTGATGAAGTTCACATCCTTGTAGTTGATGATAATTCTCCTGACAAAACTGCTCAAAAAGTAGAGTCATATCAATCCAAGTATTCTGACCGTCTATTTTTAGTGAAGCGTAATGGAAAACAAGGACTAGGAACTGCTTATGTTGAAGGTTTTAAATGGTGTTTAAAACGTGATTATGAGTTTGTGTTTGAAATGGATGCAGACTTTTCTCATGACCCCAAAGATCTCAAGCGTCTTTATACAGTCTGTAAAGAAGATAATATAGATCTAGTTATAGGGTCAAGATATATTCAGGGAGTAAATGTTGTTAACTGGCCTTTGTCAAGAGTATTGTTGTCTTATACAGCTTCATTATATGTTAGGTTAATTACGGGGATGAAAGTTCTAGATCCTACTGCGGGATTTGTTTGTTACAGACGAGTAGTTTTAGAGGCAATCAATTTAGATCAAATCAAATTTATTGGCTATGCTTTTCAAATAGAAATGAAATACATTACTTACAAGAATAAGTTTAAAATTAAAGAAATTCCAATTATCTTCACTGACAGGCTATTCGGAGATTCAAAGCTAAGTAAAGGGATTATAAGTGAAGCTATTTTTGGGGTTTTACAAATGAGATTAAAAAATTTTTAGGAAACTAATAAATGCATACAAAGTCTATAATCATAAAGAATGCTCAAATTGTTAATGAAGGTATCACCTTTTCTGGAGATGTTTTAATTGAAGGTCAATACATTAAAGAGATTGCGAGTTCAATAAGTATTAAAAATTCAAATGTCACTATTATTGATGCTAAGGGAAATTATTTACTCCCTGGTGTTATTGACGATCAAGTGCACTTTAGAGAGCCAGGTTTGACTCATAAAGCTTCTATAGAATCAGAATCAAAAGCCGCTATAGCAGGCGGAATAACTTCTTTTATTGAAATGCCAAATACTAAACCACAAGCAACAACTATTGATAAATTAGAAGATAAGTTTCAAATTGCTTCAAAAACTTCCTCTGCAAATTATTCATTTATGTTTGGTGGAACCAATGACAATCTTGATGAAATTCTAAAAGTTGATTGTAGAAAGGTCGCAGGTCTCAAACTTTTCCTAGGCTCTTCGACAGGCAATATGCTGGTTGATAATCCTGAGGTTCTAGAAAAAATTTTTAGAAGCACAGACCTATTAATATCAGTTCATTGTGAAGATGAAGATACTATCAAACAAAACACATCACATTATTTAAGTAAATACGGAGAAAATATACCAATCAAATATCATCCAAAAATTAGAAGTGCTGAAGCCTGTTATATTTCATCCTCAAAAGCGATTGCTTTAGCTAAAAAAACAGGTGCTCGTTTGCATGTTTTTCACTTAACAACGGCAAAAGAAATGGAGTTGTTTTCAAATACGAAACCTCTTAAAGATAAGAAAATAACTGCTGAGGTTTGTGTCCATCATTTGTGGTTTTCAGACTTAGACTATGAAACAAAAGGAACGTTTATAAAATGGAATCCCGCAGTAAAATCAGCTAATGATAGAGCTGCTTTGTGGGAGGCTTTGTTAAGTGATAAAATTGATGTCATAGCTACTGATCATGCTCCACATACATTTGAAGAAAAGTCTAATAGCTACATGAAAGCGCCCTCAGGAGGTCCATTGGTTCAGCATGCACTAGTTGCCATGATGGAAGCTTATCATAATGGTAAAATTTCAATAGAAAAAATGGTAGAAAAAATGTGTCATAATCCTGCTGTTTTGTTTCAAATTGAAAAACGAGGGTATATTAAACAAGGGTATTTTGCAGATCTTGTTTTGGTTAATCCAAATAATCCATGGACCGTAAACAAAGACAATATATTATATAAATGCGGTTGGTCTCCTTTTGAAGGAACCACATTTAATTCGCGTATTTCACATACAATCCTAAATGGTGTAATAGTTTACGAAAACGAAAACTTTACAAATGCTAATGCTGCGATGCGACTAACATTTAATAGATGAGAAATTTAGCTTTTGTAGTGATTATATTATTGTTGTTGTTGTTGTCTTGTGGAAATCAACAGCAAAAAAAACCAGCTAATTTAATTTCGGAAGATTTAATGTCTGAAATAATTTTTGATGTCTTATTAATTAGTTCTGCAAAAGGAATAAATAAACAGCTACTTCAAAATAATATTGAAAATCCATTAAACTATATTTACCGTTCCTATGGAATAGACAGTCTTAGGTTTGCTGAAAGCAATGATTATTACACTAGAAATTCTGTTCTGTACAATTCAATTTATGACAAAGTAGAAGCTAAGCTAAAGTCTGAAAAAATTGAATATAACGCTATTATCGATGAACAAAAACGGATCAAAGATTCAGTTAGAATGAGTCGTCAAAATCAAATAGATACTGTCAGTATCAATTATGACAAAAGTATTTCAACTAACAAGCTTTTGATTCCTTCAAATAAACCTTACTCACCTCCAAAATAGTCTGTGATATAGGTTTAAAATGAAAATCTTTTTCAAGTCTCAAGAATTTTTCTGAGCTGTATAGGTTCTTTGAATGCAGTGTCTTACACATGTTTTTAGTTAATTTTCTTTTTTTGCCCAAAACCTTGTGTTTAACCCAGTCCAAACGCCATGCTAACGATAGCATCCATTTTTTAGCAATTTTTTCTGGAGCTTTAACTCCCAGTGACTTTGAAATTTTTGAAGTTAGTTCTGAAAAGGAAAGTGTCTTACCAACAATAATATAGCGCTCATTTAAATGTTTGTCACTCATCAACAGTAGCATGCTTTTAACTACATCATTAACGTCAACGTAGCCAGTAATGCCGTTGGTCTTGTACATAAGCCCTTTTCTGATGATTTTAAATATAAGGCCACTTCCAGAATTGAAATATCCTGGCCCTAAAATAACTCCTGGATTGACAATAACACAGGGTACTCCTTCTTGTATCCCTCGCCATACTTCTTTTTCAGCAGCATATTTTGTAAGAGCATAAACGTTTTTCACTTCTTCTGATTTCCAGGTTGTTTCTTCAGAAATTCTAATGGGATCAAACCCCATTGTTGCTACAGAACTAACATAGCAAAGTTTTTGTATTGAATAACTAATACATAAGTTTACAATATTGGCTGTTCCTTCAATATTTATTTTTTTTAATTGATTATAATCGTTAGGGGCGAACGAAATTAGGGCCGCACAATGAAATACTTTTGTTATTCCTTTAAAAGCCTCTTCAAGTTTTGGTATGTCATTTAAATCTCCTTGAACCCATTCAATTTTTTTAAATTGAGTTTCTATTTTATCTGAGTAGTACGAAAAAACTTTCTTGACCTTTTTAATGGATTCATTGCTTCTATATAAGGCGCGAATGTTTTGATCGTTTTTGGTAAGTTTAAACAATAAGTGACTTCCAACTAGGCCTGTACCTCCAGTTACTAATATCATAGTACTAAATTACTATTTTTTCTTTTCACATCCTTTATGAATCTGTTATCTTTGTTGTAATTAAAAACATTAAAATGGCCAGTAACTTTATAGAAGTCTTGCGTTGGAGAGGTATGATTCACGACGTAATGCCAGGAGCAGAAGCGCATTTATTAGAAAAAATGAGAAGTGCATACGTAGGTTTTGACCCAACAGCTGACTCTTTACATATCGGAAATCTTGTACCGATTATGCTCCTAGCACATTACCAAAAATGTGGTCATAAACCATTTGCTTTGGTTGGAGGCGCCACTGGAATGATTGGCGATCCCTCAGGAAAATCGACTGAAAGAAATTTTTTAGATGAAAAAGCTTTACGTCACAACCAAGAGGCTATCAAAAATCAGTTAAGTCATTTTTTGAATTTTGATAATGATAAAAAGAACGCGGCGGTAATGGTTAATAACTACGACTGGATGAAAGACTTTTCTTTTTTAGACTTTATTAGAGATGTTGGTAAGCATATAACGGTCAATTATATGATGGCTAAAGATTCAGTAAAGAACAGGATTGCCGCAGAAAGTTCTGACGGTATGAGCTTTACGGAGTTTACTTACCAACTTGTTCAAGGATATGACTTCCTGCATTTGTTTGAGACTAAAGACTGTACAATCCAAATGGGCGGAAGTGATCAATGGGGTAATATCACTACTGGAACCGAATTGATCAGACGTGTAGCTAATGGAAAAGGATATGCTATTACTTGTCCTTTAATTACCAAGTCAGATGGATCAAAGTTTGGAAAAAGTGAAGGTGGAAATGTGTGGCTAGATGCCAACCGAACCTCGCCATATAAGTTTTACCAATATTGGTTAAATTCTAGTGATGATGATGCAAATAAATATATCAAGATATTTACATTTTTAGAGGAGCATGAGATTCTTAACTTAATAGAATTACACCAAGACCAACCGCACTTGAGGTTACTTCAAAAGCGCTTGGCTCAGGAAATTACTACAATGGTACATGGTCAAGCTATTTTTGAAAATGCAAAAATGGCTTCTACTATTTTATATAGTAAATCTTTTAAATCAGACATTCAGACACTGGATGAAGTCACTTTTTTAGATATTTTTGAAGGTGTTCCTACTGCCGAGCTACCAAAAGACTTAATTGCTAATGGCTTAGACATGATCGCTGCGCTTTCTGCTGAAACAAAATTTTTAGAATCTAATGGTGAAGCACGACGTGCTTTAAAGGAAAATTCAATTTCTGTTAATAAAGAAAAAGTAGGGGAGGATTATAAAATTTCAGAATTTGATTTGATTAATAACACTTACATCATAATCAATCGTGGTAAGCGTAGTACTTTTATAATACGTGTAGTTTAAAGCACCATAAGGTTACACCCTCGAACATCAGACTGATCAAACCTTCCTATGATTTCAAACGTGCCATTACTGTGAATTTTACCTAAATCTTGTGTGGCAATAAATGCGCATGAGTTTATATTTGCCAAGTCTATCACATTAATACCACCAGATTTTGTAGTGGGCTGAATACTTAAGGCGTCTTCTGGGTCCCTAGTAATAATTTTCATCCAAGGAGGGGTTTCAAATATACCTCCCCCTTTAGAATATGCTTGAGATAATAATTCGGTCATGCCGTATTCACTATGTACTTTATCAACTCCAAATCCATTTTTTAATATGGAATGTAACTCAGATTTTACAAGCTCTTTGCGCTGGCCCTTCATGCCACCAGTTTCCATAATAATTGTGTGTTTTAGCTTAAAATTATGAATTTTAATCAAATCTAATAAGGCATATGAAACTCCTATGAGTAAGGTTTTTTTCCTCTCTTTTTCTAGTTTCAATAAAGTATCTTTTAACGCTTTTAAATCATGTAGGAAAAATCCACTTTCAGCTTGATTAGACTCTTTAATCATGTCATTAGCCATGTAAACTAATGAAGAGTCTTCACGTTCCAAGTACGATGGTAATAATGCCAAGATTGTATAATCTTTGATATTTCCGTAAAACAATTGAAAGCTTCGCCTAAAACTTTTTTTGTAAATTTCTAAATCACTTACGTAATGCTTACTCAGTTTATTTCCAGTTGTTCCACTACTTGAAAAAGCTACTTGTATAGGTGAGTTTCTGGTTATAATTTTGTGGCTTTTAAAAAATTGAATTGGCAAAAAAGGTATTTGTTCAATAGTTTTCACCTCACTCGGATGCTTATAAAGCAAGTCACAAAATGAACGATATACAGAGTTGTGTTCAAATTGATAGTCAAAAATTGATAAAGCGGCTTCACTAAAAGTTGCTTCGGATGTGACTCTGAAAATTAAATCTTCGCTAATCATGTTCCTAAAATTCAAATACAAAAGTAGCTAAAAATAAAAAGAGCGCATTCATATCTCAACACTCTTTTTATTATACTTTTAAAACGTATATCCCAAAAAATTAAATTTATTTTATGATGTAATTCGATTATATTTTTTAATCAATCAGTATTTCATTTAACCTTTCAATCAATTGTTATGCAAGATTTAAATTAATGTTATTAAATTGATAACTGCCTTAACAGTATTTAAATTTTTTATCTTTATAAAAAATTTAAAATGAATAAGGATAGTATTAAAATACTTTTAGTTGATGACGAGCCAGATATTTTAGAAATTTTAAGCTATAATTTGACTGCTGAGGGATACAATGTTTTAACTGCAAGCAATGGACTAGATGCTGTTAAGTCAGCTAAAGAATACCTTCCTCATCTTATTATTTTGGATGTGATGATGCCAGAGATGGATGGGATTGAAGCTTGTGGTCAAATCCGTTTAATTCCTGAGCTAAAAGATACATTAATTGCTTTTTTAACAGCTCGCGGTGAGGATTACTCTCAATTAGCTGGCTATGAGGCAGGGGCTGATGACTACATAACAAAGCCCATAAAGCCTAAAGTTTTGATTAGTAAAATAAGAGCCCTCTTGCGGCGTCTAAGCGGTTCGAAGTCTCATAGTATTACAGAGCTAATTAATGTAGGTGATTTAACAATAAATAGAGAAACTTATCAGGTTTTACATAAAGGGAATGAGTTGGTTTTGCCACGAAAAGAATTTGAATTATTATCATTGTTAGCTTCAAAACCTGGCAAGGTTTATAAAAGAGAGGAGATTTTGGATAGAGTCTGGGGAAATGAAGTGGTGGTTGGGGGTAGAACCATTGATGTTCACATACGAAAGCTTCGTGAAAAAATTGGAAATGACTCTTTCAAAACTATTAAAGGAGTCGGATATAAGTTTATAAATTAATGAAAAATAAAATTACAAAATCAAACAAATTTTCTTTTCTGACAGCGCTTTATATAACGCTTCTGCAAACATTCCTGTTGTTTGTTTATTTGTACTTTTTTGGTTTGTTAAATTTATATTTTTTGTGTTCTTGGACTGTTTTTTCTTTTCTTTTTTCTTTTGTTTTAATTCACTTCCGTCTTGAAAAATATATTTATAATAGTATCAAAAAGATTTACCAAGATCTTACATTATTAGAGTCAACTACATTTAATAACAGTCCTGTTAATACAGACATGACAGCCTTAAAGATAGAAATAGACAATTATGCTAAAAATAAAAAACTTGAACTAGAAGCTTTGAAAGGTAGAGAGGAATATCGCAAAGAATTTATTGGAAATGTGTCCCATGAACTTAAAACTCCACTTTTTACAGTTCAGGGATATATTTCTACACTTTTAGATGGAGCCGTTGAGGATCCTAATGTTAGAGATAAATACCTAAAAAGGGCTGAAAAGGGAGTAGATCGATTAATTTATATTGTTAAAGACTTAGATATGATTTCTAAGCTTGAAGTTGGTGATGCAAATTTAAATCTCGAAGCTTTTGATATAATTGAGCTTATTTCAAATGTATATGAACTATTAGAAATTAAAGCAGACAAGAAAAATATTTCATTAATTCTTGACAAAAAGTACTCTGACCCTATTATGGTTATCGCAGATCAAGAACGTATTCAGCAAGTTTTAACAAATTTAGTTGTGAATTCTATTAAATATGGACATAATAATGGAACAACAGAAATCAGTGTTGAAAATCTAAACTCTAGTAAGTTAATTGTACGTGTGACTGATAATGGAGAAGGAATTGAAGCTAAACACCTAACTCGATTGTTTGAGCGTTTTTATCGTATTGATAAAAGTGGTTCTAGAGAAGAAGGAGGGTCTGGCCTAGGGTTATCCATTGTCAAACATATTATTGAGGTACACTCGGAGAAAATTTATGTTGAAAGTAAATTAGCTGTTGGTAGTGAATTTTCATTTACACTTGAAAAACAAAACTAGTGTCTAAATTTCTTTCATTATTTTTGCCCAAAACAAAACAAAGTGGGAAGTAAAAATAAACTTAAAAGATTTAATGAAAATGATTCATTTAACAATGTGTTTCAGCCTAAGCGTGGAGAACTAGTTGATCAGACATATCCATTAAAAGGACACTGGAATCAAGAGTTTTTTAAAAACAGTAATCCATTAGTTTTAGAGTTGGGTTGCGGAAAAGGGGAATATACTATAGGTCTGGCAGAACGTTATCCAGACAAAAACTTTATTGGAATTGATATCAAAGGAGCTAGATTTTGGCGAGGAGCGAAAACAGCAGTTGAAAAACAACTTCCAAACGTAGCTTTTATTAGAGCTCAAATTGAACTTGTAGAATCTTTGTTTGCTAGCAATGAAATTGATGAAATATGGATTACATTTCCAGATCCCCAAATTAAGTATAAGCGCACCAAACATAGGATGACCAACGATGCATTTTTAAAACGCTACAAAAATATACTTAATGATAACGGGGTAATGCACTTAAAAACAGATAGTGAGTTTATGCATGGATATACCTTAGGTCTTTTACACGGCCAGGGCCATGAGGTCTTGTATTCGAATCATGATGTATACCGTCAGGAAGGAAGCCCTGATGAAGTTATTACTATACAAACCTTTTATGAAAATCAATATTTAGCAGTCCAAAAAGCGATTACCTATATTAGATTTAAAATAAAATAAATCATTATATCTTCCAAAGATTTAATAGCTTACTATTTTTGTCATTTTTATATTAGTTATGCAGGATTCAGCACTTTTTTTTGATAAATGTTACGATGTGGTTCGCCGAATTCCATATGGAAAAGTGACTTCTTATGGAGCAATTGCTCGTTACCTAGGAGCAGCTAAAGGCGCTCGAATGGTCGGATATGCAATGACAGCATCTCATGGTAAGGATGTCCCTGCCCACCGAGTTGTTAATCGTAAAGGGCTTCTAACTGGAAAACATCATTTTGAAGGTACTAATTTAATGCAGCAGCTATTAGAAAGTGAGGGTATTAAGATTGAGGACAACAAGGTTATAGAATTTGAATCCGTGTTTTGGGACCCTGTAAAATCACATTAACTAACAACTTTATCATTTAATCTATTCCCCTTCTATTTTTAAACATTTCACTGTATATTTGCACTTTAGAATCCATCTAAATTAGAAGCTTTGAATTTAAATAAAAATGATATTGAGCAAGCGCTTAAAACAATCACGGTTCCTGGTGAAGGCCAAAACATGATTGATAGCCAAGCTGTCAAGAATATAATTGTTTTTGGCGATGAGGTTATAGTTGATATTACTATATCTAATCCTAGTTTACAGGCCAAAAAGAGAACTGAGGTCGATATACTTAAGACAATTCATGAGTTGGTCTATGCGAAAGCAAAAATAACTGTCAATATTAAAGTAGAGGCTCAAACTCAGCCAAAAAACAATATCAAGGGTAAACCAATTCCTGGAATTCAAAATATTATAGCTATTGCTTCTGGTAAAGGTGGGGTTGGTAAATCCACCGTTACTTCTAACCTAGCTGTTACACTTTCTAAAATGGGCTTTAGAGTGGGTGTCTTAGATGCTGATATCTATGGTCCTTCAATTCCAATTATGTTTGATGTTCATAACGAAAAGCCTTTAGCTGTCAATGTTGATGGAAAGTCTAAAATGAAGCCTGTAGAAAATTATGGCGTTAAAATACTATCTATTGGATTTTTCACCAAACCAGATCAAGCAGTAGTATGGAGAGGTCCTATGGCTGCAAAAGCACTAAATCAAATGATTTTTGATGCTGATTGGGGTGAGCTTGATTTTCTTTTAATTGATTTGCCACCTGGCACAGGAGATATTCACTTGAGTATTATGCAGGCCCTACCGATTACAGGATCAGTAGTAGTAAGTACGCCTCAAAAGATTGCCCTAGCTGATGCTAGGAAAGGGGTTGCAATGTTTCAGCAGGAAAGTATTAACGTACCTGTTTTAGGTATTATTGAAAATATGGCTTATTTTACTCCAAAGGAATTACCAGAACATAAATATTTTATTTTTGGAAAGGAAGGTGCTAAGCATTTAGCAGAGGACTTACAAGTCCCTTTTTTGGGTGAAATACCTCTGGTTCAAAGTGTGAGAGAAGCTGGAGATTTCGGTCGTCCAGCTGCAATGCAAACTGCTACTTTTGTTCAAGAAGCATTCAATAAAGTGACTCAAAATGTTGCTCAAGAAGTTGTTCGAAGAAACTCAGATTTACCTCCTACAGACGCAATAAAAATAACAACCATGGCAGGCTGTGCTGCAGTGAAAAAATAACAATTATGACCTCAGAAGAAATTAAACTAAACGTTGAAAAAGCTTTAAATGAGATTCGTCCCTTTTTAGAAAATGATGGAGGAAATATAAATCTTATTTCTATTGAAGATGACCGCTTGGTCAAAGTCCAACTTATTGGGGCCTGCTCCTCTTGTACTGTTAATCAAATGACATTAAAGTCGGGTGTGGAATTAACGATTAAAAAATATGCACCACAGATTGAGTCGGTTATAAACATTGAAGTGTAGCATGATTACGACTGATATCATAATTATTGGAGCTGGGCCAACTGGTTTATTTGCAGTTTTTGAAGCTGGACTTTTAAAACTTAAATGTCACCTGATAGACGCTTTACCACAACCAGGTGGACAGTGTTCTGAAATATATCCAAAGAAACCAATCTATGATATACCTGCTTATCCAGAAATATTAGCTGGTGATCTTACAGATAAACTCTTAGAGCAGTCTAAGCAATTTGAAGCTGGATTTACTTTGGGTGAACGAGCAGAAACAATAGAAAAGCTAGCCAACGGTACTTTTGTAGTGACAACAAATAAAGGTACACAACATAATGCACCAATAGTAGCTATTGCTGGCGGGTTAGGAAGTTTTGAGCCAAGAAAACCTTCTATTGATCACTTACAGGATTTTGAAGATAAAGGGGTAGCTTATATGATAAAAGACCCTGAAATATACAGAGGAAAAAAAGTAGTTATAGCAGGGGGGGGTGACTCAGCATTAGATTGGGCTATATTTTTAAGTGAAGTTGCTAGTGAAGTTATACTTATTCACCGTAGAAATGAGTTTAGAGGTGCCCTAGATTCTGTTGATAAAGTTCAAGATTTAAAAAATAAGGGATTAATTAAACTAATAACTCCAGCTGAAGTGACAGGATTGTTTGGAAAAAGTAAGCTTGAAGCAATTGAGGTAACTGAAATTGGTGGATTGTCTCAAAGAATAGTCGCTGATAATTTTATTCCATTATTTGGATTGTCTCCAAAATTAGGGCCAATTGCTAATTGGGGACTTGAAATCGAAAAAAATGCAATCAAGGTAAATAATGCCCTTGATTATCAAACTAATATTCCTGGGATTTTTGCAATCGGAGATGTAAATACATATCCTGGGAAATTAAAACTTATTCTTTGTGGGTTCCATGAAGCAACTCTAATGTGTCAAGCCGCTTACAAGATTATCAATCCTGGTAAGAGATATGTATTGAAATATACTACTGTAAGTGGGATTGATGGATTCGATGGTACTCGAAAAGAAGCTCCTAAAGCAGTTATAAAATCTATAAACTAATATGTCTAATGATGTAAACATACAAATCACTGATCGTGATGGGGTCACACATTGTGTCTTAGCGCCAACTGATATGGCTTTAAATCTTATGGAAGTAGTAAGGCTTTTTGAATTAGCTCCAGAAGGAACTGTAGGAGTTTGTGGAGGTATGGCTATGTGCGCTTCTTGTCAATGCTATATTGAATCGAATCATGAATTGACAGAAAAATTAGAAGACGAAGATGCAATGCTTAGTGAAGCATTTAATGTAAAATCGACAAGTCGATTGGGGTGTCAAATTCAAATAACTAATGAATTAGAGGGGCTTAAGATTCAACTTGCTCCCGAAGCTTAGAAATATAAAATAGATTTACTGTTCTAAAACTTCTAACGCTAATGGTAAAATACGCTCCACAAATTTAGTGTAAGCGAGCTCAGATGGGTGTAAATTGTCTGTAGCTACCAGCTCAGTGTTTGTAAGCCCTTGCTGTGTGATGTCAGTTATATAAACATAATTAAGGTTATTTTCATTACAATATGTTTCTGCGTAGTCATTATACTGCAAAAGTTGTTCACTTATATATGACGGGTTATAGTTTTGACCAAAAGGAGTGTATGCATAATCAGGAATAGAAACTACTATAAGTTTTGAAGCATCTCCATTAGCTAATGTAATAGCTGTATTAGTAAGCTCAATAAACTCAGTTTGATAAAGACTAAAAGGTTTATTCTGATATTGATTATTCACACCTATTAGAAGAGTTACTAAGTCAAAATCAGAAGAAGGTTCAGCTGCAGTAATAGCACTTTTTAAGTTAGAGGTGGTCCAGCCAGTTTGTGCAATAATTTCAAGACTAATAGAGTCATTTTCTGAAAAATATGTTTGTAAACTATCTCTCAACTGCGCCGGAAAGCGGCAGTCTTCACAAACACTCTGTCCGATAGTATAGCTATCTCCTAGTGAAATTAGCTTAATATGTCTGGGTTCAGGTTCCTCATTTATAGGGTTTTCATTTTGTTCATAATTTGGAACTTCTGGGATTTCCGCGTTAATATTGCAACTAAGAAAATTTAGACCTACAATTAAGGAGACTATAACTAATCTAATATAATTCACTTAAAGGCATTTAGACCGGTAATGTCTAGTCCGGTTATTAATAAATGTATATCGTGAGTCCCTTCGTAAGTAATAACACTTTCGAGGTTCATGGAGTGGCGCATTATACTGTAATCTCCGCTAATCCCCATGCCACCAAGAATTTGACGTGCTTCTCTTGCTATTTTTATAGCCATATCTACATTATTTCTTTTAGCCATTGAAATCTGAGCAGTAGTAGCACGGTTTTCATTTCTTAAAACACCAAGACGCCATGTTAGTAATTGTGCTTTTGTGATTTCAGTAATCATTTCTGAAAGTTTCTTTTGTTGTAGTTGAAATTGACCAATTGGTTTTCCAAATTGTATACGTTCTTTACTGTATCTAAGTGCTGTGTCATAACAATCCATAGCTGCTCCAATAGCTCCCCATGCAATGCCGTATCGTGCAGAATCTAAACACCCTAAAGGAGCACCTAGTCCTGATTTGTTAGGAAGTAAGTTTTCTTTTGGGACTTTCACGTTATCAAAGATAAGTTCTCCTGTTGAACTAGCTCTAAGAGACCATTTATTGTGTGTCTCTGGAGTTGAGAACCCTTCCATACCTCGTTCAACAATTAATCCGTGAATTCTACCTTTTTCGTCCTTAGCCCACACAACAGCTAATTGTGCTATTGGAGAATTGGAAATCCACATTTTAGCTCCATTTAATAAATAGTGGTCACCCATATCTTTGAAGTTTGTGGTCATACCACCAGGGTTACTACCATGGTCAGGTTCTGTTAAGCCAAAACAGCCAATCCAGTCACCACTTGCTAGTTTAGGCAGGTATTTTTGTCTTTGTTCTTCATTTCCATATTTCCAAATAGGATACATTACTAATGAGGATTGCACTGAAGCCGTACTTCTTACTCCTGAATCCCCACGTTCAATTTCTTGCATTATTAATCCATATGATATTTGGTCCAGTCCAGCACCACCATACTCAGTAGGGATGTAAGGTCCAAAAGCACCGATATCAGCCAAGCCACCAATAATTTGAGTCGGAAACTCAGCTTTTTGGGCATAGTCATTTATAATAGGGGAAATATCTCTTTTTACCCAATCACGAGCAGCACTCCTAACAAGTTTGTGTTCTTCTGAAAGTAAATCGTCTAAATTGTAATAATCAGGGGCTTGAAAAGAATCTGCTTTCATTGGATTTTTTTAAAATTAAATCATTTTTTTTAAATAAAAATGAGAATTCGTTAACCGTTTTACAAATTTAGTTAATCTACTTGAAAATTCTATAATTTTAAATAAAAATCTTTAGTGAGATTTATATACTTATCGGTGTATTTATGGCGGGTAATTTCTATAGTTAGTTCACTAATTTCTACCTTTTTCTCTTGAAAAGTGAGACTTATTAAACTTCGTTTTAATGGACTCTCTTTTTGGCCTCTAACTCTGAGAATTCGATTCGGATTGAGATCTGCTTTTTTAGCAAGACTAATAAAGTTTGTTTCTTCACTAAATGGAATTACTACATTTAGTTGTCCCGATTTAGTTAATAATTTTGAAGCCGAATTTAGTAGTTGTTCAAAGGGTAGAGCCTCTTCAAATCGTGCTTTGTCGCGCGCCTCATTTCCAGATTTAAAATTATCTGTAAAAAAAGGTGGATTAGATATTATTAAATCATAAGAATCTTCAATTTCGACTGTAAAATCTTTTAGAGCAGCATGGTAACAGAACAAGCGATCCCCCCAGTCCGAGTTTTCAAAATTATAAACGCATTGTTCGTAAGCTTCAGCGTCAATTTCTAATGCATCAATAATTTCTGCAGAACTCCTTTGTGCCATAATAAGAGCTAGAACTCCAGTACCTGCCCCAATGTCTAAAATTGATTTTGGTGCATGCTTCAAAGACGACCATGCTCCCAATAATACAGAGTCGGTACCTACTTTCATTGCACATTGATCTTGTAAAACACTAAACTTTTTAAAATGGAATGGTTTTGACATCAATCTAAGTAAAGTTCAATAAGTCCTTTTGGAGTATTCACTGTAATACTCTTGTTTGTTCTGTCTATTTTTTTTATAAAATCGTCATTCAGAGGGATTAGAATTTCAATACCGTCACGGTCAACTTCAAATAATGCCTGAGCTGTAGTGTCATTAACTCCTTTAACAACTCCAACAAGGCCAAAATTTTCATCAATCAGTTTAAAGTTAATTATCTCATGAAAATAAAATTTATTGCCTTCTAGTTTTGGAAGCAGTTCTAAAGGCAAGTATAAATCACTCTTAAGAAGCGCCTCTGCATCCTCCTCATTGTTAATGTCATCAAATTTTAATCGCAGTAAATCAGATTTATGTAGTTGTGATTTTTCTATAAAAAACGGTATTAAGGTACTATTAAGATCAATAAATATAGCATCTAAATTTTCGTAAATAGCTGGCTCATCGGTGTCAAGTTTTGCTAACAGCTCTCCTTTGAAACTATATTTCTTTACGATTTTACCAAGATAGAAGCAGTCCTTAATTGTCATGATTTAGCTCATAAAAAAACCTGGCAATATTGCCAGGTTTAAAGATATAATTTTTTTTATATTTTTTATTCAGTTTCTGAATCAGGAGTAGCTTCTTCAGCAACAACTTCTTCAGTTGCAGGCGCTTCTTCAGCAACAACTTCTTCAGTTGCAGGCGCTTCTTCAGCAACAACTTCTTCAGTTGCAGGCGCTTGTTCAGTCTCTTCAGTGGCAGGTGCTTGTTCAGCAACAACTTCTTCGACTGCAGTTGTCTGTTCAGCAGCAACTTCTTCAGTTGCAGGCGCTTCTTCAGCAACAACTTCTTCAGTTGCGATAGCTGCAGCAATTCGAGCTTCATTAGCTGCTTTTTCAGCTTCAAAAATCTTTACTTTTTCAGCATCCTTCGCTTTTTCAAGGTCACTTTTCTTAGCATCTATTTTAGATGATTTCTCTTCGATCCATGATTGGAATTTTGCTTCTGCTTGTTCTTCAGTCAAAGCGCCCTTGCGAACACCACCAATTAAATGATTTTTTAGTAATATCCCTTTGTATGATAGTATTGACTTGGCAGTATCAGTAGGTTGCGCTCCATTTTGAAGCCACTGCACTGTACCATCAATATTAATTTCAATTTTTGCAGGGTTGAAATTCGGATTATAGGTGCCTAATTTTTCAAGATATTTACCATCTCTTTTTGAGCGTGCATCTGCAGCTACAATCCAATAAAAAGGTTTACCTTTTTTACCATGTCTTTGTAATCTTATTTTTACGGGCATAATTATTAATTTGTAAGGTTCTCGACCTCGGTTATTAATGAGTCCGCAAATATACTATATTTTTCCTTTATACAATCTTTTGTTTATTTTTTTTATACTTTTGAACTTGGAGTACATATTTGTAATAATTTGTATTTCAACTAAACCTTAAAATAGCCTTTATTTTGAAAAATATCTTTACTATTCTTTTAACTACAGTTATGTTTTTTGGCTGTCAGGGAGAAATTCAAACAAATACTCCAGCATTTCAAAGCATTAAAAATGGAGATTTTGAATGGGTATCAACCGTTTCTACTGCGACTAGTGAGTCTTCTGGTTTAACAACTTTTACAGGATTTGATGGATTTGGTACCATTACTATTCAAATACCAAATCTTGCTCTAGGTTCATATAACTTGGGTTCTGGATCGTTAGCTGTAGCATCTTATTCTGAAGATGACTCCCAATTTATGACAACTTTTAACGGAGTAGGAAGTATAGTTTATGTAAGTGATGGTTTAGTTTCTATAGACGATATTGATGAAACTGGAGCTGTTACAGGGTCTTTTTATTTTAACGCCTACAATGCATCGGGATCTGATGTTGTTAACTTTTCAGAAGGAATTTTATATAAATTACCTATCATAAACCAGTAAATTTAAAACTTACTTCGTGTAATTTGAAAAATTACAGTGCTTTTGGCACTGTTTTTTTGTTCATAATTATTGTCCATATTCATTCTTGAAATTCTTAAATAGTTTTATATTTAGTTTTTCCATTTTAGCAACAAAATAAACAGATGTTTTTAATATTTGATACCGAAACAACAGGGCTACCTAAGCAGTGGAATGCACCCATTACCAATACAGAAAATTGGCCTCGTTGTGTTCAGATTGCATGGCAATTACATGATGATATGGGGCGTTGTTTAGAGCATCAAGATTATTTAATACGTCCAGATGGATTCAATGTCCCTTATGACGCCGAAAAAATACATGGTATATCTACAGAGTTAGCTTCTGAGCAAGGGGTTTCACTAATTGAAGTGCTAGAGCTATTTAATATAGCGTTGTCTAAGGCTAAGTTTGTAGTGGGTCAAAATGTGAGCTTTGATTTAAATATTATGGGCTGTGAATTCCACCGTCTGAATTTGGTTTCTAATTTAAATCAATTGCCTGTTTTAGATACTTGTACTGAGAAGACGGCAATGATGTGTCAGATTCCAGGGGGTAGAGGCGGTAAGTTTAAATTGCCTACGCTAACAGAGCTACATAAATTTTTGTTTAATAAGCCTTTTGGAGAGGCCCATAACGCAACTGCTGATGTTGAGGCAACTACTCGCTGTTTTTTAGAACTTATTAGACGTGAAGAATTTAGTATTGAACAGCTTAAAGCTCCAATTGATTATTTTCAACAGTTTCAGTCTATCAATCGTAACATATTCCCCTCTGTTGGAATTAAGCATGTTAATCTCAAAGCGCAGTCAGCCATAATAGCTGATAGAATACAGCAACAGAATAAGTCAGAAACTCCTCAATATGTCTCAAAAGATGTCCCAGAGGTACTAAATGACGTGAAAGTTGTCCACTTGCATAACCATACTCAGTTTTCAGTTTTACAATCTACAATAAGTGTTAAAAACTTAGTAGCTGCAGCATCAGATCAACAGATGCCAGCTGTAGCTATAACTGATCATGGGAATATGATGGGTGCCTTTCATTTTGTAAAGGAAATTGGCAACTATAACCGTGCTGTTCGCCAGAAAAATAAAGATTCATTGGGTCGTGAAGAGCCACCAGAAGCGCAAGAAATTAAAGGAATAGTTGGATGTGAATTTTTTGTATGCGAAGACCACACCAATAAGTCACAAAAGGATAATGGTTATCAAGTTGTGTTTTTAGCTAAAACAAAAAGAGGATATCATAACTTAGTGAAGATGTCGTCTAAAGCTTTTACTGATGGCTTCTATTATTTACCAAGAATAGACAGGAGTATCGTAGAAACCTACAAACAAGATCTTATTGTGTTAACTGGAAATTTGTATGGCGAAGTTCCTTCAAAAATACTAAATGTAGGAGAGCGTCAAGCTGAGGAAGCTCTTTTGTGGTGGAAAGAAAATTTTGGAGCCGATTTATATGTTGAGATTATGCGCCATAATCAAGAGGATGAAGATAGAGTCAACCCTGTTTTGATTAGCATGGCTCAAAAGCATGAAGTTAAATTAGTAGCTACCAACAATACTTATTACATCAATCAAGAAGATGCTAATGCGCATGATATTTTGTTGTGTGTTAAGGATGGAGAAAAACAATCGACTCCTATAGGTCGTGGTCGTGGATATCGTTATGGCCTCCCCAATCAAGAATACTATTTCAAGTCTTCTGATGAAATGAAATCTCTTTTTAGAGATGTTCCAGAAGCTATTGTTAATATTCAAGAAGTTGTTGATAAAGTTCAATCTTTTGAGTTAGCCCGTGACGTTTTACTTCCAAAATTTGACATCCCAAACTCATTTATTGATCTTTCTGATGTTGAAGATAGCGGAAATCGAGGAGAGAATGCTTATTTAAGACACATAACCTACAAAGGAGCAGAAAAAAGGTATGGAGAGCTTACAAATGATATAATAGAACGTCTTGATTTTGAATTAAAAACAATTGAAAACACTGGTTATCCTGGATACTTTTTAATAGTTGAAGATTTTATTCGAGTAGCTCGATCTATGAACGTTTCGGTTGGCCCTGGTCGTGGTTCAGCTGCAGGATCAGTAGTAGCTTACTGTTTGTGGATTACTAACATTGACCCCATCAAGTATGATTTACTTTTTGAGCGATTTTTAAATCCAGATCGTATAAGTATGCCAGATATTGATATAGACTTTGATGACGAAGGTCGTGGACGCGTTATGGACTATGTGATAGAAAAATACGGTTCGAGTCAAGTGGCTCAAATTATCACATATGGAACTATGGCTGCAAAGTCATCTATTCGTGATACTGCTAGAGTATTAGATTTACCTTTAGGGGATGCCGATCGAATTGCTAAGTTGATTCCTAATATGGCTAAGCTGAACAAAATATTTAACACACCAGAAAAAGAATTAAAGGCTAAGTTTAGAGCCGAAGACATGGATTTAATCAATCAGTTACTCAATTTATCAGAAGGTGAGGACCTTGAGGCTGAAACAATTAATCAAGCTCAGGTTTTAGAAGGCTCTTTGCGTAATACGGGCATTCATGCCTGTGGGGTGATTATTACGCCAAGCGATATTACAAATTATGTCCCGATAGCTACAGCCAAAGATTCAGATCTTTATGTAACTCAGTTTGATAATTCAGTTGTGGAAGATGCTGGTCTTTTGAAGATGGACTTCTTAGGGCTGAAAACATTAACACTTATAAAAGATACAGTTAAAATTGTAAAAGCAAAACATGGAATTATATTAGATCCAGAGAATTTTCCTCTAGATGATGAAAAAACTTATGAGTTGTTTCAAAAAGGTGAAACAGTGGGTGTTTTTCAGTATGAATCTGCAGGAATGCAAAAACACATGCGAGATTTAAAGCCTACAGTTTTTGCGGATTTAATCGCAATGAATGCTCTGTATAGACCAGGACCTATAGAATATATTCCTAGTTTTATTCGCCGTAAACAGGGAGATGAAGAGATTAGCTATGATCTTCCAGAAATGGAAGAGTATCTTAAGGAAACTTATGGTATTACAGTATATCAAGAGCAAGTTATGTTGTTGTCACAAAAGTTAGCAGATTTCACTAAAGGTGAGGCAGATGTTTTGCGTAAAGCGATGGGTAAAAAGCAAATTTCGGTTCTTGATAAAATGAAACCAAAGTTTATTAATCAGGCTGCGGCTAAGGGAATGGCTGCTGATAAACTAGAAAAAATTTGGACAGATTGGGAGAAATTTGCAAGTTATGCATTTAATAAATCTCACTCTACCTGTTATGCGTGGATAGCTTATCAAACAGCTTATTTAAAGTCTCATTACCCTGCAGAATATATGGCAGCAGTATTGTCAAACAACATGAATGACATCAAGCAAGTCACTTTTTTTATGGAAGAGTGTAAGCGTATGAAATTGAATGTATTGGGGCCTGATGTCAATGAGAGTTACTATAAGTTTTCTGTTAATCAAAATAATGCTGTTCGTTTTGGAATGGGTGCAATAAAAGGGGTTGGTCATGGCGCTGTAAAAACTATTGTAGAAGAGCGAAAAAAAGAAGGTGATTATAAATCTATTTTTGATTTAGCAAAACGAATAGACTTAAGAGCTGCTAACAAAAAAGCGTTTGAGAACCTAGCCAATGCAGGTGGATTTGATTGTTTCAATTCTACTCACAGGGCCCAATATTTTCAAGACGAAGGGGATGGGGTTACCTTTTTAGAAAAAACTATAAAGTATGCTCACAGATTCCAGGAAAATAAAAATTCTGCACAGGTTAGTCTTTTTGGAGAATCCAGTGATGTGCAGATTGATGAGCCTTTGATCCCTCCATGTGAGTTATGGGGTGCAATGGAAAAATTAGCTCGTGAAAAAGAGGTTGTAGGGATTTATATATCGGGTCATCCATTGGATGATTTTAAAATTGAAATGCAAAGCTTTTGTAATGGTGATATTTCTGTTTTTCGAGATTTGCCAGCGTTTTTAAACAAAGAAATTTCATTTGGAGGAGTTGTTACTGACGTTCAGCATCGTGTTAGTAAGCAAGGCAAAGGCTGGGCTTTATTTACAATAGAGGATTATACAAATAGTCATGAATTCAGGATCTTTGGAGAAGAATACTTAAAGTTTAAACATTTTCTGATGCATAACAATTTTGTTTTTATCCGTACTTTAATTAAAGAAGGATGGGCTAACCGGGAAACAGGTGTTAAAGGAGAGCCACGCTTACAGTTTAATAGTTTTCAGTTGCTACATGATATTATGGAGTCTTATGCCAAAAAATTATCAATACAATTAAACATTAAAGAAATATCAGAAGAAAAAATACAAAGTATTAAGGATCTTTTACAAATGCATTCTGGAAATCACACTTTAAAATTTGTTGTTTATGATGATGATGATGAGCTAAAATTAGAAATGAGTAGCCGTCTTCAGAAGATTAAAATATCTCAAGAGTTATTAGAAGAGTTAAAGTCTCAAGAAGTTTTTTATAAGTTAAATTAAGCAGGTATAACTTTCAGTAATTCTAGCATAGTAAAAACAAATCACTGACGGATAAGGTTCAATTATTTTTTAATTAATTTTGTATATAATTCAAATATCACATGGTTGATAATCACAACAAATAAAAACACACAAAATCATTAAATTATATCATAACGATTCTTATATATGTAATTTTAGTTTGAATGTTAAATTAATTTTTAATGTAATGAGAGTTAAAAGAGATAGACACACTTATTTATTTAAATATGAAATTATTAAGTACAATTATGATTTTAATTTTTGATTTATCCATTAAATAATATGAAAAAAAAACAGTTTAATATTGTTCTTATTACCACAGTTATATTTCTTGTTTTTTCATTTACATTTATATTGAAAAATAATGATCACAAAGAGTGTGACAATATTACTACTTCATTTATTGATGATAGTGGTAAGGAAACTGAAGTCAGAAAACATAATTGCAGAGAGAAATATAACTTTTAGTTAAACAATAAATTAATATATAAAAAAACGAATATTATGGCATTAGAAATAACAGACGCAAATTTTGAAGAAACAGTATTAAAAAGTACAAAACCAGTGTTGGTAGATTTTTGGGCAGCGTGGTGTGGTCCTTGTCGAATGGTTGGCCCAATCATTGAAGAAGTTAGTAAAGAATATGCAGATAAAGCTGTTGTAGGTAAAGTTGATGTGGATTCAAACCAAGAATTTGCTGCTAAATACGGTGTTCGAAATATACCAACAGTTTTGGTATTTCAAAATGGTGAAGTTGTAGGTCGTCAAGTTGGAGTATCACCAAAAAATGCATACACAGAAGCAATTGACGCTCTGCTATAAAGTTCACTTAAAAAGATTATTAAAAAGGTTTGTCTTATTGGCAAACCTTTTTTAGTTTAGGTCTATGGATATTAATTACGATCTACAGCAAGCTTCTGGGTTTTTAAACTTTGATTTGTTATCAAAATATATAGTTGAGGGCTTTATTTCTGGAATGCATAAAAGTCCATTTCATGGATTTTCGGCAGAATTTGCTGAACATAAAATTTATAATAATGGAGAAAGTACCCGTCACATAGATTGGAAGCTCTTTGCAAAAACTGACAAGCTTTATACCAAGCGTTATGAAGAGGAAACTAATTTACGTTGTCATCTAATAATTGATAATAGCAGCTCTATGCATTATCCAAAACAATCTAACTTTGATATTAATAATCTCAATAAAATTAGTTTTTCTTCCCTGGCAGCTGCAGCGTTTATGCAATTACTTAAAAAGCAACGCGATGCAGTTGGTTTGAGCGTCTATACAAATGAATTAGATTTCTATGCACCTGAAAAAGGGGGTGAGCGCCATCACCAAATGTTGTTAAATTGTATATCAAATACAGCTACAAAATTATCCGAGTCAGCTAGAACAAAAACCTATGAGGTTTTACATCAAATAGCAGAAAAACTTCACCGTCGATCATTAATCTTTTTGTTTACTGATATGCTCCAACCCGAACGAGATTCTAAGAATCTTTTTGAGGCCCTCCGTCATTTAAAGCATAATAAACATGAATTGGTATTGTTTCATGTTTATGACAAGGCTACAGAATACAGTTTTAACTTTGACAATAGTCCTAAGCGATTTGTGGATATTGAGTCTGGAGCTGATATAAACGTACATCCTGAAGTAATTAAAGAAAGTTATGAGTCTGCAGTTGAGGTTTATTTTAAAGACTTGCGCATGACCTGTGGTAAGTATAAAATTAATTATGTAGATATTGATATTCAACAAGGTTTTGACAAGCTATTAACAACTTTTTTAGTAGAGCGAAAGAAATTTATTTAAATACGTATTTTAGTAAAAAATAAATCCAAAAACACTTGTGTTATGAAAAATGCAGTGTATATTTGCAACCGCATTAATGCAACGGTTTGGTAGTTCAGTTGGTTAGAATACCTGCCTGTCACGCAGGGGGTCGCGGGTTCGAGTCCCGTCCAGACCGCTAAGTATTTTAAAAAAAAATACATTAGTAATTAAGGTGTTGTGTTGTGATAATCAAATGATTATCCGTGGTTTGTGATAAAACCAGTGAGAAGCTTTCCTGAAAACGGAGGGCTTTTTTTATTAAATTCATATTAAATTTCACAAAAAAAGCGTTTCAATAGAACGCTTTTTTTTGCAAAAATTATAATTTTTATTTTTTTGTGAATTTAAATGACCTGCCGTTAACATCAACAGTAAACCCAGTTTTTTCAGAATTATATTTAATTCTAAGACCCGCCATTTCAAATGTAAATTCGCCATTTCCTTCACTTTCTAATGGGAAAGGTCCCTGTGTACCTATTTGAATTTCCAGTTGTGAATCCCCTTCAGTGATGGTTATAGACATTTCTGTCTCAGTTGAACTGAAGTCTCCAGCATAATTAGAAAAAACTTCAACACTTTCAGTACCATCTGTTGATTGCCATTTGTTATTACTAGAATTTACGTCTGGCAATACATAATCAGGATCAATGGTTATTTTAGCCAATTCTTCAGTTGAATCATGTTTAAATGTCCAAGACGTATTTCGTTTCCATATTTCGACTGGAAGTGTATGTCGTGTTACTGATCCGCTAACAGTCTTAAATTCAATAACTACTGGCATAGGCATTTGTTCAAGATTTTCGATAGTAATAAGTACTCCTTGAGCTGGATCATTTTTAACATATTTTACATTTGTAATTGCTTGATCGACCTTCCAGCTGTTAATGAACCAGCCTCTCCAAAACCATCTAAGATCTTCACCAGCTACATTCTCCATAGTTCTAAAAAAGTCATCTGGAGTTGGGTGTTTATACGCCCAACGATCAATGTATGCAGTGAATGCTTCGTCGAAACGCTCTTCTCCTAAAATGTGTTCTCGTAATATCGTTAACCCAGCACTTGGCTTGTAATAAGCTAGAATACCTAAATTTCTTTCTTTTAAATTATCAGGTGAAGTATATACAGCCTCAAGTCTGTCATTTACTAACATCCCAGAAAATTGATGCATGTTAGGGACTGATTCTTTATATTCACCATCATTGAAAGCATCTGTACTTAGTGAGTTAATAAACGTATTGAAACCTTCATCCATCCAAGCGTGTAAACGTTCATTAGATCCTACTATCATTGGAAACCATATGTGTCCAAATTCATGATCTGTTACTCCCCACAACCTTGACGTTTTCGATTGATAATTGCAAAATACAATCCCAGGATATTCCATTCCTCCTTCATTTCCAGCAACATTGATGGCCGCAGGATATGGGTATTCTAACCATTTTTCTGAATAATGCTCTATAGAGGCTTTAGTATATTCAGTTGATCGTGACCATCCATCTTGACCGACACTCTCAATGGGATATGCAGACATTGCTAGAGATTTTTTACCACTAGGAAGATTAATTCGTGCTGCGTCCAGAACAAAAGCGGCTGAAGATGCCCAAGCAACATCCCTTGAGTTTTCAATTCTAAATTTCCATGTTAATGTTGATACGTCTGTTGGACGTGAATTAAAATCATTTAATTCAGCCTCAGAGCGAATCATAACAGTTGAATCGCTATTCTCTGCTTTTTTTAATCTAATTTGTTGTTCTTTTGTATAAACTTCTTTAGGATTTAAAAGAGCTCCTGAGCAGACTACTATGTGGCTTGCAGGTGCGGTGATGTTAACATTAAAAGCCCCATATTCTAAATAGAATTCACCTGCTCCAAGATAGGGTAGTGTATTCCATCCAGTTACATCATCATAAACACACATTCTTGGATACCATTGGGCTAGTGTAAATACACGCCCATTTTTGGTTTCAAGAACACCCATACGATCTGACCCGTAATCTGGAGAAGTAAATGAAAAGTCGATTTGAATTCCTACCGTACCGCCTTTGGCACTTAATGACTCAGGTAAATTAACTTTCATTCTTGTGTCAATTATGGTGTATGTTGTGTTAACCACCTTAGTACGACGTCCTTTTTTATAAACTAACTGAATTTTATTTATGCCATATCCACCGTCAAAACTTTGGCCTTTAGCCCCGTTTCGGCTACCTCTTAAGGGTATAATGGCATTACCACGAGAATCCCTTTTAAATAAGTTTTGATCTAATTGCAGCCATAAAAAATCAAGTTCGTCTGGGCTGTTGTTAGTGTAATTAATAGTCTCAGACCCTGAAATTTCTTTAGTTGTTTCATTTAAGTTGACGTCGATTACATAATCAGCACTATTTTGCCAGTATGCGTGACCAGGCTTTCCGCTAGCAGACCTGGTTGCTGTTCCATTTTTCGAATAGAAATCATGACCGAAAGCTTCGTTGTAATCGTAATTTGATTCTTGTTTTTCCTGTGCTTTTAGGCTTACCGAAAATAGAAATAAACCGCAAAAAAATGCAGTGATAAACTTATTCATATTGTACTGTTTTAGATTAATTTTGTGCGAATTTAATAATAAATGTAGGATATTATTTAAATAAACTGTTAAATCCTCTTTTGAAAACTAAAATATGCTAATTTTCTGGCTCCAAATAATATTAATAAAAATAGCTACGTATACTAACGATACTGCCAGTTTTATAAGTGAGGATGTTAGGAATCCAATTAAACTTCCCAAAGCAGCTTTAAGTGCTGTTTTTGTATTTGCGTTGTTTAATAATTCCCCAATAAATGCACCAATAAACAGCCCTAAAATTATACCGCCTGGAATCGGAGATAATAAACCCAAAATTAGACCAATAGTGGTTCCTATCATTCCAGCTTTTGTGCCACCAAAATGTTTTGCGCCAATTGCGGGAATGAAGTAATCAAGCACCCATATTATAATGCTAACAACAAGAGTAATTATAATAGTGCTTTTGCCGACGTTAATACTGGGAGTTATAAATAAAATTAAAAGTCCGATCCACCCTGTTAGTGGTCCTGGTAAAACAGGAAGAAAACTACCAATAAGCCCTAGAAACATTAGAAATCCAGCAAAAATTATTAAAAACAGATCCATGTTCACGAATTATAAAATCATATCAATATTACAAAAATTTAACAGATTGTTAAAACAATAAAAATAACATTTGAACTGTAAATTATTATTTTTGTAAAAAACATCAACAAATGGAGTCTCTTGAAGAATTAGTTAAGATAATAACGTTAGAAAAAATCAATGAAAACACCTTTCTTGGTAAAAATTATAAAGCGCCTTGGGGGCGTGTTTTTGGTGGTCAAGTTTTAGCCCAATCTCTTCATGCCGCGTATCAAACGGTCCCAGTGGATCGCTATGCACACTCAATGCATGCATATTTTATTTTGGGTGGAGATGTCGATGTTCCAATCAAGTATGAAGTTGATGTTATAAGAGATGGAGGTAGTTTCGCTACAAGACGCGTAGTAGCTTTTCAAAATGAAAAGCCCATCTTCAATATGTCTTCATCTTTTCAAAAAAAGCAGAATGGAGTTGATCATCAGATTTCCATGCCAAATGTGTTTCCCCCTGAAAAACTAATGAATAGCTATGAGCAAATTGAAGAGTTCAAGGATGTAATTCCAGACACTTACAAGCGTTATAAGTCTTTTTTGCCAAAAATATTTGATTTCAAGCCCACAGACAACATGTTAACCAAGTTGGTAAAAAACAGCCCCCCTTTTGATAATATTTGGTTTAAAACCTGTGAAATGGTATCACAGAGTGTTCCTCTTCAACACCAATTATTAGCATATGCTTCAGATTATAATATCCTCAGGCCTGCTTCAATGCCACATAGAGAATTTTTAAACTCTAAAGAGGTTTTTTATACAAGTCTAGACCACGCAATTTGGTTTCATCGTGATTTTGACATTAGCGAATGGCTTTTGTATGCAATAGAAAGTCCAAGTGCTTCTAACTCAAGAGGTTTTTCAAGAGGAAGTGTCTTTGATTCTCAAGGGAATTTAATAGCTTCTGTATCACAAGAAGGTCTTATGAGGATACTTAACAATGGATCAAGACGAGGTACTATTTAGTAATTTTTATAAAATCTATTAACGGCAAATTAAATAATTCCTAACTGTACAAATTTAGTTTAAAGAAAATGGAATACTATATATTTGCAAAAATTTTATATTGAGCAAAAAGATTCTTTCTCAGAAATTTAAACAGTCTTTGATTCATCAAAAACTTGGTAATCTATTGTCTAATTCTAAAGATAAATTGCATTTAAAAGGTGCCTTAGGGTCTTCTTTAACATTTTCTATATCCACGTTTTTTAAGTCATCTGACCGGCCTTTTCTATTAATATTTGATACTAAAGAGGAAGCTGCTTACTATTTAAACGATTTCGAAATGTTATTGGATGAGAAAGAAGTTTTATTTTATCCAGGAAGTTATCGTAGGCCTTATCAAGTCGAAGAAACTGATAATGCAAATGTTTTATTGAGAGCCGAAGTTTTGAGTCGAATAAACTCTCAAAAAAAACCCGCACTAATTGTTACTTATCCTGAGGCACTTTTTGAAAAAGTAGTTTCTAGAAAACAACTTGAAAAATCAACATTCAAAGTTACAGTTGGTGAAACACTTAATTTAGATTTTTTCAACGAAGTACTTTTTGAATATCAATTTTCTAGAGTTGATTTTGTTACAGATCCAGGTCAATTTTCTGTTCGTGGTGGTATTGTAGATGTATTTTCATTTTCACATGATGAGCCTTATCGAATTGAGTTTTTTGGTGATGAGGTTGATAGTATAAGAACTTTTGATGTGGAATCTCAACTTTCGATTAAGACCCTAAATAAAATACAAATACTGCCAAATATTGAACATAAATTAATTCACGAATCACGTCAGAGCTTTTTAGAATATATTTCGACTAATACCGTTGTTTTTGCAAAAAACATATCGGCATTTCTAGCCAAAACTGATTTTCTTCATCAAAAAGCTGCAGAAGTATACAGTGAACTTTCATTGGAAATCAATCACACGCGTCCTGAAAATTTATTCTGTTCATCTGCTAGTATTAAAACACAATTATTAGATTTTTCTGTTGTAGAATTTGGATTAAATTCCTTGTTAGCGACTGATATTTCTAAAAAAGTGCAGTTACAAGTGGATCCCCAGCCATCATTTAACAAACAATTTAATCTATTAATTGAAGATTTAAATACTAAACACGATTTAGGTTATCAAAATTATATATGCTGCTCCAATTCTCAGCAGGCGCAACGTTTTTATGATATTTTTGAAACTGTTGAACAAGAAGTTAATTGTCAAATCATTGTATTGTCATTATATCAAGGCTTTGTAGATCACGACAATAAACTAGTTTGCTATACTGATCATCAAATTTTTGAACGTTATCATAAATTTCATCTTAAAAACGGGTATACAAAGAAACAATCAATTACCTTAAAAGAATTGACAAAACTTGAAATTGGAGATTATATTACGCATATAGACCACGGAATTGGTAAGTTTGGAGGTCTACAAAAAATTGATGTTGAAGGAAAAAAGCAAGAAGCTATAAAGCTATTTTATGGCGAGCGAGATGTGTTATACTTAAGTATTCATGCGCTTCATAAAATTACTAAATTTAATGGTAAGGATGGTAAATCACCAAAAATTTATAAGTTAGGAAGTAAGGCTTGGAAAGTTCTAAAGCAGAAGACGAAATTACGAGTCAAAGAAGTAGCTTTTAATTTAATTAAACTTTATGCAAAGCGTAAATTAGAAACAGGATACAGGTATAAGCCCGATAGTTCTATGCAACTCGAACTTGAAGCATCATTTATGTATGAAGATACTCCAGACCAGATAACCGCCACAGCTGATATTAAAGCAGATATGGAAAGTGAGCGCCCGATGGACCGATTAATTTGTGGCGATGTTGGCTTTGGGAAAACAGAAGTAGCTATAAGAGCTGCTTTTAAAGCTGTTGATAATGGAAAACAGGTTGCTATCCTAGTTCCTACAACGATACTCGCATTTCAGCACGCTAAGACATTCAAAGCTCGTTTTAAGGATTTTCCTGTCACAATAGACTACGTTAACAGATTCAAGTCTACTAAGCAACGAAAAGAAACTTTGGAGCAATTAATGTCAGGCCAATTAGATATTATTATTGGGACGCATCAATTAGTGAATAAATCAGTAAAATTTAAAGACTTAGGGCTTTTAATTGTAGACGAAGAGCAAAAATTTGGCGTAGCTGTTAAAGAAAAACTTAAAACTCTTAAAGACAATGTAGATGTTTTAACTCTTACTGCGACTCCTATTCCAAGAACCTTACAATTTAGCCTTATGGCAGCACGTGATTTGTCTGTAATTAATACTCCGCCTCCAAATCGTTTTCCTATAGATAGTCAAGTAATTCGTTTAAACGAAACTATAATCCGAGATGCAATCTCCTATGAAATTCAGCGCTCTGGACAGATTTATTTTATTCATAACCGAATAGAAAACATCAAGGAAGTCGCAGGGCTTATTCAACGCTTAGTCCCAGATGCTAAAATACGAGTTGGTCATGGTCAGCTTGAGGGTCGAAAACTGGAACAGCTAATGCTAGATTTTATGGCTGGCGAATTTGATATTCTTGTTAGCACTACAATAGTAGAGAGCGGATTGGATGTGCCAAATGCTAACACTATTTTTATTAATAATGCAAATAATTTTGGCTTGAGTGATCTGCATCAAATGCGTGGACGTGTAGGTCGAAGTAACAAGAAAGCTTTTTGTTATTTTATCACTCCTGATTTTCATGCTATGACAGACGATGCCCGTAAGCGTATATCGGCTTTAGAACAATACACAGCTCTTGGAAGTGGATTTAATATTGCCATGAAAGACTTAGAAATTAGGGGTGCTGGTGATTTATTGGGTGGTGAGCAAAGTGGATTTATTAATGATATTGGTTTTGAAACCTATCAGAAAATTCTTAATGAAGCCATCGAGGAGCTGAAAGAGACAGAATTTAAGAATTTGTTCAACGAAGACATAAATAACAAGGAATTTGTAAAGGAAGTAACAGTCGACACAGATTTTTCTATTATGTTTCCAGATGATTTTGTTAATAGCATTACGGAGCGATTAAGTCTATATACACAACTTAATTCTCTAAAATCTGAAATTGAATTAGAGGTTTTTGAGCGTGACTTAATTGATAGATTTGGTGCTTTGCCTTTACAAGTAGTAGATCTGTTAGATAGTGTGCGTATTAAATGGTTAGCGATCACTTTAGGGTTTGAAAAAATAGTGTTGAAACAAAATAAACTTATTGGCTATTTTATAAGTGATCAAAACAGTCTTTTTTATCAAAGCGACCGTTTTTCTAAAGTACTTAAGTACGTTCAATCTAATCCAAAATTATGCTCTGTTAAAGAAAAGCAAATGAGACAAGGGCTAAGACTTTTGATGAGTTTTCCAAATGTTAGTTCTGTTCAAGATGGTCTAAAAGCACTTAAACCCATTTTAGATATATCCTTAAAAAAAAGCTAGATATATTTAACTTCAATGAGCTTTTTGTCAAAGTCAATATTTTTTTGAGTTGTTTTTTAAAAGATTACTGTAGTTTGCGTTTTAGTTATATTCAGTTTTATGTGCCTTCCTAAATAGAGCGCTCTGTTCTCTAGTTCATGCCCAGCTGGAAAGCCAAAAGCTACCGGGATATTACAGTCTTCAAGAATGTCTAATACAAGCTCTTCAATTGATTGGCCCCACTGGGGATTATTAATTTTCAGTTTACTTATATCTCCTATAATCACTCCAGTGCACTGATTGAAGTATCCCGAACGTTTTAAAGTTTGTAATTGTCGGTCGATATGGTATTTATATTCACCAATTTCCTCAATGAAAATAATTTTCCCTTTTGTAATCAAGCTAGTTTTACTTCCAAGTGTAGCGGTTATTAATGATAAATTTCCTCCAACTAGTTTTCCAGAAGCACTACCTATTTTATTATAATGACTTCCTTTAACTTTATAGCCTTCAAGCTCTCCAAAGAGAGCTGATTTTAATGTTTCTAATGAAAGTTTAATTAATGAAGGTTTTTCAACTAAATTAATGCACATCATGCCGTGAATACTTTGGTATCCTAGTTTATGTAGTTTTTCATGTACCACTGTAATATCAGAGTAACCTACAATCCATTTAGGATTTTTTTTAAAATTTTCAAAGTTAAGTCTGTCTATAATTCTAAGGCAGCCATATCCTCCACGTGCACACCATATGGCTTTAATATCATCGTTGTCTAGTGCCCATTGAAAGTCACTAGCTCTTTGTTTATCTGAACCTGCGAAATGGTTTACTTTTTTTCCAATATTTTCACCAAAGTCCACAGTTAAACCCCAATTTTCTAAAACTTTTTTTGTTTTTTGAATTACTTCATGGTTTTGTTTTAAAACGCCAGCGGGGGCTATTATGGCTACAACATCTCCATTTTTTAAATAAGATGGTTGAATCATTTTAGAATTTATATCGGGCATCAATTTTCTTACTTTAGTGGTGCCCAAAGTTTGGACATTTGTTCCAGTAATCCATAATAAAGAAAAGCAGTTGATAAAAAATTTAAAAATTGTTATGCTTTGCTTTTAGTAAAGATAAGAATTTCTCTAATGTTCTGTTTCTAATTAGAAGTATTATTATGTATTTTTGTTACTATAAATAATATAAAATGTCAAAACGTTTTACAATTACAGCCGCTCTTCCCTACACCAATGGACCTTTGCACATAGGTCACTTAGCAGGAGTTTATGTGCCTGCTGATATTTATGCACGTTACATGCGTTTAAAGGGACATGATGTAGCATTTATTTGTGGAAGCGATGAGCATGGAGTACCCATTACCATAAAGGCTAAAAAAGAAGGAGTTTCTCCACAGGATATTGTAGATCATTTTAATTCAAATATTAAGTCATCTTTCAAGGATTTTGGTATTTCGTTTGACAATTACTCAAGAACATCTGCAAAAATTCATCATGAGACTGCTTCTGATTTTTTTACAAATCTTCACGCCAAGGGTGAATTTATTGAGGAGACAAATGCGCAACTTTATGATTCTAAAGCAGCTCAGTTTTTAGCAGATCGTTTTGTTATTGGTACCTGCCCAAAGTGTGGGAACGAAGAAAGTTATGGAGATCAATGTGAAGCCTGTGGCACTTCTCATAATGCCACAGATCTTTTGAATCCAAAATCCGCAATTACAGGCGTAACTCCAAGTTTGAAAGAAACAAAACACTGGTTTTTACCTCTAGATAAACACGAATTGTTTTTAAAAGAATGGATTTTAGATGGTCACAAATCTGACTGGAAGCCTAATGTTTACGGCCAATGTAAGTCTTGGATAGACGACGGCTTACGCCCTCGTGCGGTTACTCGTGACTTGGATTGGGGTATCCCTGTTCCGGTTAAAGGGGCAGAAGGAAAAGTTTTGTATGTATGGTTTGACGCACCAATCGGATATATATCATCCACCAAAGAATGGGCTAAAAGACAGGGCAAAGATTGGGAGCCCTATTGGAAAGACAATAAGACCACATTAGTTCATTTTATAGGTAAGGATAATATTGTATTTCACTGCATCATCTTTCCGGCTATGTTAAAAGCTGAGGGTAGTTATATTCTCCCAACAAATGTTCCTGCTAACGAGTTTTTAAATCTTGAGGGTCAAAAGCTATCTACATCTAAAAACTGGGCGGTATGGCTTCCTGATTATTTAAAGGAATTTCCTGATAAACAGGACGTATTACGATACGTATTAACTGCAACAGCTCCTGAAACAAAGGACAATGACTTTACATGGAAAGATTTTCAAGCTCGGAATAACAATGAATTAGTAGCTATTTTCGGAAACTTTATTAATAGAGTCATGGTATTGACTTCTAAATATTATAACGGAATGGCTCCAACGCCTCAAAATTTTTCTAGTGAAGATATAGCGGTTCTTAAGCTTATGAAGTCCTATCCTGTTACAATTTCAAATTCTATTGAGCGGTATCGATTTAGAGAGGCCAGTCAAGAGTTTATGAACCTAGCTAGACTTGGAAATAAATTTTTAGCAGATGCAGAACCATGGAAAGTTATAAAAACTGACCCTGATCGAGTACAAACGATAATGTATGTCGCTCTTCAAATTGCTGCAGCATTGGCAGTACTGTCTGAACCTTTATTACCAATGTCATCACAAAAGTTAAAGACGATGCTGAATTTAGATTTAATTTCGTGGAAAGATGTAGAAAGTGGTGATCCGATGATCAACCCATCTCATGAAATAGGCAAACCTGAATTATTATTTGCCAAGATTGAAGATACTGAGATTGATTTTCAGTTAGAAAAATTAGCTCAAAGTAAGTTAGCTAATGAAACAGCTAATAAAAAAATAGAGTCTCAAAAAGAAATAATTTCTTTTGAAGATTTTTCAAAATTAGACATTAGAGTTGGAACTGTTTTGGCGGCTAAGAAGATGCCAAAAACAAAAAAACTATTGGTACTTCAGGTAGATACGGGAGTCGATGTTAGGACTATTGTTTCTGGAATTGCAGATAGTTTTACAGCTGAGGAAGTAATTGGAAAACGAGTTACGGTATTAATTAATCTAGCCCCTCGAAATTTGCGTGGAGTTGAAAGTCAAGGAATGATTTTAATGACTGAAACAGCTGATGGTAAATTGGTGTTTGTGAATCCTGATACTTCTCATAACGCTGCAAATGGATTAAAAATCAGCTAGCCAATATCTAAAATATAAATTTTGTTGATACCTAAGGTTGTACTATCTTTAGAGATTATCAATTATTTCAGTTTTTATGGCAGGATCAAACATTACCTTAAAACAACTTTCTTCTATATTAGGAGTATCAATTTCAACAATATCAAAGGCCCTTAATGATAGCCACGAAATAAGTGATGCCACAAAAAAAAGAATTGTTGAGTCTGCAAAATTGCATAATTATCAGCCAAACAAAATCGCAGTCGGATTAAAGTCTGGTAAAACTAATACAATAGCGGTAGTAATTCCAAGTGTACAAAACAGTTTTTTCGCTCGTGCGTTATACGGAATCGAGAGTATGATTTCCGATACTAATTACAATATTATTGTATGTTTAACCAAAGAGTCGCATGCCAAGGAAGTTGAGACCTTTAATATGTTGTCAAATGGTGTTGTAGATGGTTTTATAGTAGCAGTCAGTGAAGAAACTCAGAGCTTACAAGATTATGACCATTTTTATAATGTAATAGAAAATGGAAAGTCCGTAGTCATGTTTGATAGAGTGATTGAAGCTGTTGACTGTGGAAAAGTAACAACAAATGACTTTACTGCTTTATCTGAAGCAACGCAAAAGCTAATTGAGTCAGATCGTAAACAAATTATACTACTTTCTACGATTCATAAACTAAACGTAGGAAAGCAGCGTGCCCAAGGATATGTTAGAGCTATGGAAGCTTCTGGTTTAACTCCTGTGCTTTTGGAGTCTACTGATAAATTAGCAGGATCGGTTATGGCTGATTACTTAAAATCAAATCCTGTCGATGCTATCATGGCTTTAGACACTGATGCTTCGCTTGCCGCTTTAAAGGCAGTAAAGTTATCAGGAAAAAAAATTCCTCAAGACATTGCGGTTATTGGATATGTTAGCGAACGAATGGCTCACAACTTAACCCCCGAACTAACAACAATTAATCAACACAGTTACACCATAGGGAATTCGGCTGCAACCATGATGGTAGAATCGCTAAGAACAAAATCCAGTGAAGTTAAACAAGTAGTGATTAGCTCAACCTTATCTGTCAGAGATTCATCGTAATTATAAAAGTTTATAAATTATAAATTTTTAAATATCCTCCCTTTACATAGTAAAAGTATTTCAAAAGCTATTACACCAAAAAGTTTGCAAACATTTATTGTCCTGTATGAATGCAAAGCTGTTTTCCATCAGAAAACTAATCTTATTTATGCATTATCAAAATGATTGTAGTTCTACAGAGACCTTAATAGCTTTTATACTTGCAAAATAACCTACTCAATATTAAAAAATTCTATTACTTTTGAAAAAAAAACAAATGAACAAAATTAAGTACACTATTATTTTAGCCTTTGCCTTTTTGCAAACGCAATCACAAAACACCAGTGATTTATTAGCTCATTACAAAGCCTATTATTCTCAAATGCAAAAACTTGGAGACACTCAAGGGATTATTAATGCTATGAATCATTTGATCATTCTTGAGCCAAATATAAAACGACAAGATTCGCTGGCTTATGTATATGTACTTGAGGGCAAACATAGACAGGCACTTTCCCTATTAGGGATAGAGGCTAATGAGTTTGATACAGACTTAGAATCGGAAATTAAAGCAATCAGCTTAAAAACCTTAAATGAGCCTTTACGAGCTATCGAACATTATGAGGCCCTATATAAGAGGAGACCGTCTCCAGTATTAGCTTATGAACTTGCTGATCTTAAGATTCAAACAGATGATCTTACAGGAGCTAGTTTAAATATTACTTATGGAATGGCTAATTCTACTACAGATATGATGAAGGCATATTATGAGGCACAAACGCCTTATCAAGTTTCATTAGTAGCTGGATTTGTATATTTAAAAGCAATTGCAAAGTTTAGGGAGAATCCAAAGACAAATCATGACGATTCAATAGCTTTACTTGAAGAGGCTTTATTACTAGCTCCGAATTTTAATTTAGCAGCTATAGCAATTGATGCTATTCGTGGTCAAAAGGAAAGTTTAGTAACTGAATAAACATAAAAAAAAAGCAGCGATGATTCGCTGCTTTTTTTTATCTCTTACCATATTCGTACTCTTTGTTCTTTGGGCAAATACATTTTGTCTCCTTCTTGGATGTCAAAAGCTGTATAAAAAGCATCAACATTTTTAAGTGGTTGAGTAGCTCTTTGAATTCCAGGTGAGTGTGGGTCTGTTTTAATTTGTGTTCTAAGAGCGTCTTCACGCGTTAGTGTTCTCCACACGGTTGCCCAAGACATAAAAAATCGCTGTTCAGCTGTAAATCCATCAATATTATCGGGTCTCCCATTTTCATTCATGTACAATTGAAGGCCATCATAAGCACCTAGCACCCCACCAAGATCTCCTATGTTTTCTCCAAGTGTGAATTTACCGTTGATATAAACACTGTCCAAAACTTCAATGGCACTGTATTGTTCAGCTAAAGCATTACCGCGTTTTTCAAATTCAATTAAATCTACATCTGTCCACCAATTATTTACATTTCCATCTCCGTCAAAACGTGCTCCAGAATCGTCAAAAGCATGGGATATTTCGTGACCTATGACGGCACCGATTCCACCATAATTAACAGCTTCGTCAGCGGTAAAATTATAAAAAGGAGGTTGCAAGATAGCTGCAGGAAAAACAATCTCATTGTTAAGAGGATTAAAATATGCATTTACAGTTTGAGGCGGCATTCCCCATTCGGCTTTATCAACAGGCTGTCCTATTTGTGATATGTTTTCTTTACTATTCCAGTTTGAAACAGCCATCATATTCTCTGCAAAGCTATTACCTTCAAGAACTTGTAACTCAGAATAGTCTTCCCATTCATCTGGGTAGGCAATTTTCACAGTGAATTTATCTAATTTCTCAATAGCTTTTAATTTCGTAGTATCACTCATCCAGTCCAGAACTTCTATTCTGTTTTGGAAAGCTTTAATTACATTGGCGATCATTTTTTCTGCTTTCTCTTTCGCTTCTGGTGGGAACTTCGCTTCTACATACAGTTTTCCTATAGCTTCTCCCACGGAGCCGTTAACTGTACCTAGTGCTCGTTCTTCCGCTTCGCGTTGAGCCTTAGAGCCATTTAATGTTTTACTATAAAATTCCCAGTTCGCTGTTTCAATTTCTGTTGTTAAGTATCCTGCGGCATTATCAATTGTGCTCCAGGTTATTAGTGTTTTAATATCCTCTATTGATGTATTGGCTAAAAAAGTATTCAGTGCAGCCATATAAGTTGGTTGCATTACTAATACAGATTCTAGCGGCTCAGTGACTCCAAGATCTTTTGTAAACTTATCCCAGTCAATTAGGGGAGTCATTGCATTTAATTCTTTTATAGAGCGAGGGTTATT